>Ga0315914_1006341_pt1 | contig 16795 bp, 8 predicted proteins | sample MpolenodulesMG_FD_203920 | JGI IMG/M metagenome (GOLD analysis project Ga0315914, IMG submission 203920) | Medicago polymorpha root nodule microbial communities from Los Angeles, California, United States - elongated nodules | ecosystem: Host-associated > Plants > Roots > Nodule | place: USA...
GATCCCCTCCTTTCTTGGCAAGTTGAAGCGTCTCCAGGAGGTTGATTTGTCTAACAACAAACTATCCGGTGCTATTCCGGCGTCGCTCGGCACCCTACCGTCTCTTTCACAATTTAATGTTAGCTTTAACCAGCTGTGTGGTGCGATCCCTACTGGGTTGAGCAAGTTTGCAAAGAGTTCATTTGATCATAATAAATGCCTCTGTGATGCTCCTTTAGCCCCATGCAAGGAAGGCCTAGCTAGCAGCAAGTAAACAAAAGAAGTATAAATGAGTCATTATGTGACCATTTTATTTCCTTAAAATAATGTTATATGTTTGGTATTCATACACAAAGAATACTGCATGCAACAGTAATAAAAATATAATTGTTAATCAGTAATAAAAATATAATTGTTAAATCAATATATATATATGATATAAATATTGTCCAAGATATATTTTTATACGTAATAAATATTGTCGCATGTTAGCTGTTCGATCAAAATTGTAGGTCTAAGATCATTTTAATTAAAAAGATTCAGTTTTGAATCACAACAAACGGCTTATATAAAATATTGTGTATAACTTCGTGGATTTACTAAAGCACCAGATCATGGTCCGTTAGAATTAATATTTAGGAGATGTACATTTTCACTTTTGACAATTACAGTGGAATTGTGAGTGGAATTGAGCAGGAAAATGATCATATGTATGTCTTCAACAGTCTTATAATTGGGCCACACCCACTACAGCCTGTTTTCAGGTAATCATTGTCACTAATTTTTTCTCCTTTTTTGTGCTAATAAGTGTTCTTAGTACACTTGTTTAGAAAATTAAAAACATAGTAGGTTAACGTTGAAATCAACAGTTTGAATTCATAATTTTTTACCATTTTCCAATACATTTTTTATATATTAATTCTATTAACCAATGTCATAAGGGTACTTTTTAGTTTTTTCCCTTTTTTTTATAAGCTAAAGAGAAAGGACATACAACAAAGGGAGACTTTGACACCTCAACTAAGTTAGGATCTCCAAGAAACCTTTATTTTATGAGCAATATTATTTGAACATCAATTTGATTGACAACCACATAGACAACCATATTTTTACAAAGAAAATTATGTATTGACACGAAAACCAAAACAATAGAGAGACATAGTAAATATATAATGTGAGTATGAGAAAGAAAATTGTCACAAAAGTTGTTAAAAAATGGTTGTATAAATATCATTTCTCTTATTTTATGCAGCCTAACTTAGAACACTTTTTTTGGACAATATGATGCTAACAAAAGGAAGGGGGGAAAAGTTTGGAAAACGTGGTTTTCTAATATCCTTTCGAAAATGATATAACTATTGAATTTACGCACACTGTTCGAATGATAAGAGTTAAACAATGTGATAATAATATTAATAAGAAATTCAACTATGAATTGTATTATGATTAATCAAAATTCAACACACTAAACAATTTACAAAACTATAACTGTCTCAAGCCAAACCTATTGATAAACTAAAAACACACTACTTGAACAATTAACGACAAAATATATGAACGAATTATTGACAAGTTAATTGCCAAGATGAATTGTGATTGAATTGAGTGTTTATAGATCTCAATCAAGAAGCAATTGAGATTAAGTTTGTACAAATTAATCAATCACTATCATATGGTAACTAAAACATTCAATAATTTCATGTATTAATAGGTTTGCTATGCCTTCGCTTCGATCTCCTTGAACCTTGAATGTTTGAGAAACAACCTCCACAGTTACCTTTAGAGGTAAAAAAAAATACCTCATTTTGCTTTAGATCCTTGATCCACCACCAAGATCCTTGAAAGAAACCAAACTTACAAGTCCTACAACACCTAACAATCTAGATTTCAAATCCCACAAGAATTCTTAGAAAAAATGTTTAATCAATAAAAGTTGCAAAAAAAAAAGAGTTGAAAACTTTAGAGTATGTTTGCAAATTGATTCTATAAGTGAGAGAATGAGCGGATATGAGTATAAATAGGCAAGTAATTCATATACCATACGACGATTAATAGGTTTGTAATTCAGATACTTAACGACGATTAGGAATGCTTGAATCCGCTCTTCATCTTTGTTGGAATTAACTTAGTAAGACATCAGTTATGTGGTGTCTACTTGTGATTTAGGAAACCGGTTTTAGATTACCTATACGGATTCTCAATTGAGAATGCATTAAGCACATGTAAGAACGAATTGAATCAGACAACAGAAAATCATCGCTGAATAAAAACTTTATTAATGGAATCAACCAAATAAGAAGTGGTTCATCTTAGAACCCTAATCAAAGAGGTTTAGGTGCACATGTAACAAACATCATAAGAAAATAATAGGAAAATATACCCTAGAGAGAACAATAGGAAGATGGAGATCCTTTGCCTTGGACTCTGATACTTGACCCTTGCCTTGAACCGTTAGATTTTTGAATGAATAAAAATGTGTGAAAGGGTCTCAATTTATAACATATGATTTCTTAGGGTCTAAGAGAAGAAAACTGAGCTTTTTCCAACGATCAAGCTTGGAAAACAAGCAAAGAGTGATTTTAACTCGCAAAAAACTGCAACTGCACATCGAGTTCATGTGTGATCCATTTACCTTTGCTCCATTTACCCCATTTATTTTCATGGATGTGTGACATATGGCAAAACAATATCGAACGGTTAAAATTAAATTCCAAAAATGAATACACACACTTGTGATTGCTACACGATCTCTCATATCCTTCTCCTTGAACCTATGTACGTCGTCAACACATACTCCATCTCTGTTCTCCCAAACCCATTTACCGAATATTTCATTTCTAACTGATTTTGAATAACTATGTTATTGAAAATTGTTCTTTTGGAAACCCATGGGTCTGATTTTGAAAACTGTTCTTTTGGAGAATCTTAAACTCAATCTGATTTGTTCCTAACTTGCATCAAAACGTCACCGTTCTATAAGTGGTGGCCGTTGTGATGGGTTGATTAGTGATGGCAGCGCTGGACTGATTGGTGACGACGGTGGTGGTACAAAGAGATCTGCTCATGAAACTAGTGAATGGACGATAACAATTGACGATGCGAACAAGAGATGTGATAGGCGACGATGGAGTAAAGGGTGGCGGCGATGGAGTAATGGAGGACGGCGAGCGCCAACGATTCGATGGTACAGGATGTGAGGGGAAGGGGTTGAAGAGATGTTAATTAAAGGAGAAAGTGAACAATGCTAGGCTAGAGATTTTGTTTTATCACTCATTGTTGCCTTTATAATTTCAACTGTTGGATATTATTTTGCCACATGTCACACATCCATGAAAGTAAATGGGTTAAATGGAGCCTATCCAAACTCATGTGCATCCTTGAGGTGCAGGATGCACATGAGGCATGAGGCAGCCCCTAATGTGAAAATTCATGTGTTTTTGTCCCGTTTTCAATCGTTCTTTCCTCTGGAAACTCCTAGGAACTTGAAATGAATTTTCTTCACTTTGTATTCTCTTCAAAAACTTTCAAAAAATCTTTGATCTTAAATCTTCATATCATTGATCCTTCCCGTGATTTCTTGGTTTGTCGACTTTCATGATTCCTCACTACAAAACACACAAAACACCTATGGAGTTACATGATTTAGGATAAAAGTAAATCACAACGACCCGAGTGAAAATAATACAATATGTTCCTCAAACCATTGACAACTCCACTAAATCTCATCTTATTTGTCTTTAAATGCAAAGAAAAATACGAAAAACTTAGCAAAAAATATCATATAATATTCTGTCATCATAACCACAATCTTAAACCGTTGCTTGTCCTCAAGAAACACAACATAAAGAAGTTAGAATTTACATGAATTTAAAGAATAATAACATACCTTTTCGTAGATTTTTCTCAGATTCTCACTCTTCCTACCACCAGACTTAACTAGCTTATCACTTCCATGCAAGCGGAATAGACTTATAGAATATATTCTTACTTTCAACCACATACAATTCCAAGATACACGTATGTACCTTGCTATGAAATTGAAGCAATTCTAAAGATACATTCAAGGTATATATTACCACACAGACATATAGAGGTCTTTTCAAGGTTATAACGTGACAGAGGTTAAGGTGGGATATATTTGGAAAAGTAAACTAACAAACACTTTGGAGTTAGTTCCTAAGGATTTCTTATTTAAAATACTTTGAAAACTTTCACCAACCAAACCTGTAACTTCATTCACAATTTGTGTTACAACCAATGTTATGAGATACTGGCTTTCATTTTTGAACCAGTTCAAAGAATATTAGGCACTAATAGAACTACATATTCTTTCTTCTTTCTTTTTTTTTTTTAAAAAAGACTTTGTCTCTTGGTTTTTTTAGATCATCATTTTGATGTTTTATCTACAATTTTCTTTCTTTGATAACCAAGTTCTACTAGTACCCCACCAGAAACTTAAAATGTTGCTAATTCCAAAAAGCAACCCCAAACTAATTTTAAACCATGACAAATATTTCACTAACCTATCTAACTCCAAAAAGAAATCAAACAGATATAATCAATAGGGTTCATAACATGTGACATGATGCAAAGTCACATAAAGGTAACCAAGAAAAATTAATGCATGGAGGCTCAAAATGGTTTCACAAAGGATATATAATGATAATTCAGGGTGGCACAAAATAGGATCTAGTTATTGATGACAGATCATCTTACATTATTTTTTGCATGTTTTCAGTCATTTTCAATAGGTTTTTCATCCAGAATAGAGGAGTATTGGAATAATTGCTTATGATTTTGACACATTTGTAATGTTTTCTCTATTTGAGTCATGTAATTCTATTTTTCCCGAAACATAGCAATTATAGGGTATTTGATGCAATTCACGAAAATATCGTGCAAATCGGCAAAGCAAGAAATCTGAAGACTTCTGAATACTTTGAGAAGATCAAGAATGAAGATTCAGGAGGCATACAAAGACATTAAAAATGGAGGAATCATATTCCCAAGTCCCAAGACATCTTATATGAAAGCAAACCCCCCAAAAGACGAAGAAACGTTTGTTTAGGCATGTGAGTGCACTCTCATGCGCCCTGATCATGGGCTAGGTGCCCCGAGCATGAAAATATTCATACTCATGTATCTCGAGCACTAAGAAAATCAGGCAATAACTACTTTTTGCTGCTTTTTAGTGGATAAAGCTCGGTTTGTAAGCACATCTTCATGTGGAAGATCTCCCTATAAATACCACTCCTCTGATTCATTATTTCTCATTCAAAACCAAGCGGTTCAAGAGAAAGGCAAGCACTAAGAGCTTCCGGGGAGGAGTTTCTCTCCTCACTTTGAGTCCTTAGGGTATGTTTTATTTCTTTTGTAATTTGTATTTAGTTACAATGAGTAACTAACTCTTTTTAGGCTAGACTTCTAAGATGAACCTCTATTAGGTTTGTTGGATATTTTATTTAATTTAAAGTCTTTATTCAGTTATTTCTCGAATACTTTTTAATTTTATTGTTGTGCGTAAGATTTTTCTCCTATGAAGCGAACCACCTTGAGATAACGATACTTAGAAAGGTAACATCCCTGATATTGGTGCATACCTGCCCCAATTAGGAAGTAACTTAGATAACGAGTACGATAATTAGCCAAACATAGTGACTTCATAACTTAAATCAACCTAGTAACTCCATTCTTCTTTCATCCTTGGTAAGGTATACGAGATAGAGCTGCTTGTTTGAAGAACTATTAAGAGGGATAATATGTTGATGTCCTTCTAAGATTCAATAGACGAGGGTACCTTTAGGACATTGAGAATTTAGGAACTCTAATATACGTTATTGTATAAAATACCTTAGATAAAGTAAGAACCTACAGGTTCCTCTACACGCGTAAATGCATCTCCCTACATGACTGGCAACCCTAAACACTAAAACATGTAAAAACTACGGTGGAAGGTTACAACTAAGAGTTGGAGGACGGTGAACCCAAACCTCCAGGAGAGTAAGACCCCAAAATACCCATGTGATCAGCAGGTGAAACTTGACAACTGGTAGGTAGTAAAACCCCACGAACTCATCATTTAGATATAAAACACTAAACATTGAATAAGGCTTGACTGTTAAATAAATTCTAAAAATAAATAGAGGAAATTCAAAGAATCCTAACCACTACTAACATTCTGTAATAAAAAATGATGTTAACTCCTAAACTCTTGCTATGCAAACAAACTAAATTGAAAATCTCGTTGCACCTTTTATCTTTTATTTTATTGTTTTATTTATTGTAATTGTTCCCAAATAAGTAACGATAATTGCCTAGTTGCAATGACAATCCCTGTGGATATGATACTCTACTTACACTTTATTAACTTGGTAATACACTTGCCTAAATCCGACCATCACAAGGTATGTCGACACATGTTGTGAAAACTTTTGGAAGGTCCTTTTAGACTTGCGGAGTTAATGGGAAGGTTTGGTTTGGTCCTTTCTAGGATAAGTCTAGCTCAGTTAGTTTTGGCTTCATGAAACCAAGAGGGGAAGAAGAGTTCATTACCTTCATTGAGAATCCTCAAGGCTTTGGAAATAGTCTCTTAGGTGATCTTAATCTTGATCCCTTTCACATTTGAGATGAGAGTCTTCTTTCCATCTTTCTCCTTGATGCGCATGGAACTGTAGAAGTTTCTCACTAACTCTAGGTAAGTGATTTCTTGGAGAGAAAAAAAGTTTGTTCATCCTTGAGCATCTATGTACTCACAAAGGTTCCATCTTTTTTTCTTGAAGTTAGCAAAATGAAAGTTTGTTCTCTATTTCTTTGATTTCAGGATAGAAGCAATTTTGTCAATATCCTTTCCTTTTCCATGCCGTTTGGGGGGGGGTTTCTTCTAGTTTAGAGATTGGCGGTGAGTTTTCTAGTTGAGACTCATCTTTTGAGGGTTATTTGGAAGCAACTTTTGCATATTTGAGAAGATCAAAAATAGTTTATTCTGATTCTTCATCTGAATCAAAAAGGTAAATAATTGATGAAGAATGTTTATTTGAGGATCCAATTCCATAAACGATTCTTTGAGATCTTCTGGGTAATTTGGGTGTTGAAGTAATTTTTTTATTTGGGTTTAGAAGGTTTAGAGAGAGGGATAATTTCATCAGGTAAAATGGTGTGAAGTGGTTCGGTGGAAGGTGTTTCAGAGGTAGAAATGTTTTGCTGTGGTGGGTTAGGATGGGACATAGGAGCATTTTCGTCTTCACTGATTCTGGAGGTGGTTTTTGTTCTCGCCATTTTTGTTTAGAAAAATAGAGATATTCGTAAAGGAAGATAAATAATCATTTTAAGCATAGTCTTAAAATTCGGCTCAAACCGTCCAGTTGGACCGGGAACCGGTGGGTATACCATTTCGAGCAGAGTATTGGATCGACCATGCAATTGGCTCGACGAGAACTGGTCAAAATCGGTAAAAAGCGGTGACTTGGCCGAGTAGTTGGTTGGACCGTTTTTTTTTTGTCTTTTTTTTTTACAAAAATTACTTTAATAAACGACATCATTTTTTGGAGTTTGGCAATTAAAAAATAAACTAGAATTATAATTAGAAAGTAGAAATGTCAGGGTAGAAAAACTTAAAAGTCTCAAACTCCCTCCATCATTCCCCTGTTTCATGTACAAAGAGATAATAAGTTGAAAAGTTCAAACCCTATGCATCATCCTCTACCTCCACGCCGCTGCCATCGTCGCCCTCTACTCTCGACGTTGTCGTTCATCCACGACGTCGTTCATCCAGACAACAGTTACATGAAAAACCCTTTTTTTTTTCTCTTCAGATTGTTCTTCTTTCCTTCTTCTTAGTTATTAGTTATTACTAACTGATTTATTGTTGAGTTCTTGTTTTGATTTATTTATTTTCATCATTTTATTTGATTGTTTCACACTTTCATGTTGTGATGTTGTTTTTGATGTTGTTATTATGTTGTTGATTCATACTTTCTTATTATTATGTTGTATTTTTTAATTGATTGGCTTTCACGGAGTAACTTAGAATTATCCTTAATGACATTGAGAATTCTGCTGATTCTCGTAACTTATATTTATTTCTTGCCTAATTATTTCGTCCAACTCTTGATTAAAACTGGAATTGAGAATTATGTTGATTGCCGTAACTTAGATTCATACTTTCATTTTGGATTTTTCTCATGCATAATCATTGAGTTATGTATTGACTTGGATATTATATGTAGTAGCTTGTAACCCTCTAATTATGTATTGACTTCATTGTACCATATATAATGGTATAAGAGATGTCTCTGTTTTTTCTCTGTGTTTATGTATATGTCTTTGTGATTAGTTATGGCCTCTTTTGATGCACCAACACAACCATCAACAAAAGCTTCGACTCAAAATTTAACCAAAATAATGTTAAGGAAAAAACTGATATTGCTTGGGGTCACTGTAAAATTGTCAAAATCAATGGAAAAGAAAATCCACAATGTATTTACTGCAACAAAATTATGACGGGAGGTGGAATTAATAGATTAAAGAAATTGATTTTGAAAAGAATAAAATTACGCATAAAATCCCACCTGAGGTTTTCTTTTCTGAATTAATAAATCCACAAACGCATAAAATTACGCATGCGCCCATGATATTTAAAATGCCCAAGACGCATGGCATATGCCCAAGGCGCATCGAGTGCAATTTGGGATATGCCCAAGGCGCATGCAAGATGCCCAAGGTGCATGGTTTGCATTTGCCATGCCCAAGGCGCATCCCATGTGCCCACGACGCATGGTGTAGCTTCCCGGACCCAGTTTCTCCGATTCTCATCATTTTTAGGTCTTCGTCTTCAAATAACTTGCCTCAGAACTTGGGAACAGAATTCCTCCCACTGTAAATAGCATGAGGCCTCTTGAATCTTCATTCTCGGTCTTCCCAAAGTCTTCACAAATCTTCTGATGTTATTGATTTGCCGATTTGCATGATTTCTTCGTGAATTACTTCAAAAACCCCCTAAAATTGCTATGTTTTGGGAAAACTAGAATTACATACTCAAATATAGAAAACATTGCAAAAGTCCCGAAATCATAGGCAATCGTTCTAATACTCCTCCTTTTTGCTGCTAAAACCTACTGAAAATGACCGAAAAACATGCTAAGAATAACGTAAGATGACCTGTCATCACACTTGCAAAATGGTTCATTATTCCATCTATTCCATTCAATGCAGCAAATTCACCGTATTTTCAAACTGAAGACAATGCTCTTTGTTGCATGGGAGCCGGATATAAAGTTCCTACTATTCATGCTTTACGTGGTCCTTTGCTAAAGTTACTACTATTCATGGTTTAAGTGGATAGATAAATATCGTAAGATTTGGAAGACTATTGGTTGTACTCTTATGGCAGATGGGTGGACTGGTGGAGTTAATAGAACTCTGATCAACTTTTTAGTTAATTGCCCTAAAGGAACAGTTTTTATCAAATTTGTTGATGATTTTGGTGCTTCAAAAATTGGTGAGTTATTATATAAGCTTTTTAGGGAAGTAGTTTTATATATAGGCCCTGAAAATGTTGTTCAAATAGTGACAAATAATGCTGCAAACTATGTTGTTGCTAATAAGTTATTGGAAAAAGAGTTCCCTGGGGAGATTACCTGAAGTTAAAGAGGCAATTTCACATGTATCAAATGTTACCATGTGTGTGTGTGTGTGTGTGTGTGTGTATATATATATATATATATATATATATATATATATATAATCATTGCTATCCATTGTATTTGATGAGAAAATTTACTCATGGAAGAGAAATACTTCGTCCTGCTCCAACTCGCTTTGCCACTAATTTAATTGCTTTGTAGAGTATTTTGTCTTAGAAAAATGCACTTAGAGCTATGGTAACATCTCAAGAGTGGACAATTTATGCTTATGCAAAAGATGCCAATGTCAAACAATTTGTGGAACAAGTCTTGAACACTAACTTTTGGACTGCTTGTGCTGACATAATGAAACTCACGGAACCAATTGTAGGTGTGTTGTGTCTCGTGGACAGTGAAGATAAACATGTTATGGGTTTTCTTTATATAAATATGTATAAAGCTAGAGAGGAGATGGTGAAGAGGTTTCAAAGAAATAAAACAAAAGTGGAGCCTTACTTGAAGATCATAGATGATTGATGACATTCAAAACTTCGAAAAAACATTCATGTTGCTGGTTATTGGTTAAATCCATCTTGTAGATTCAGTCCTGAATTGAAGAAACACAAGTCCACCACATCTGGTCTTATAGATGTCATTGAAAAGTATGCTCGTAATAATCTTGAGCTGCGAGCTAAGTTAAATACAGAGACAAGTATATTTACAAATTCTGAGGGCGATTTTGGAAGGACATCGGCTATAAAAGCTCAAAATTCACCATTTCCAGGTATCTTACCTTTCATTGTATCATATACACTTAGAATAATCCATTACTAATATCTTATCTTTCATTGTATCATATAAACTAATGGTAATCCTTTATTAATTGATGAAGTTTTTGCAATTTTATCGATGAATGGTGGGAACTTTACAGGTGTCAAGCACCACATTTGCAAAAATTGGCTATTCGGGTTCTAAGTCAAACTTGTAGCTCTTCTGGCTGCAAGCGGAATTGGAGTGTGTTTGAGCATATTCACTCAAAGAAAAGAAATAGGTTGGAGCTTCAAAGGCTTAACGATCTAGTCTTTGTTCGTTACAACTTAATGCCAGAAAATAGGTATTACTATTATGTTCATAATTTTTTATTTTCAATGTTATATATTTAGATAGAAATCATTATATTTTTATAATGATTTAAAGGAACAATAAAATCCGAAACTATGATCCTATCAATGATCAATTACTTGATGATCATCATGATAATTGGGTGTTGGAGGAATCACCGCCATTTTTAATAATTGAGGATTGGAATCATTGCGCAATGATCTTGCCAATATGACCATCCAACCTATTTCAAATGATATTGGTATGTATGTTTTTTCTTATAAGGTTAAAATTTCATTATTTCACTATATAGTTATATATCAATTGCTAATATTTATTTAAATTGATGTTTTCATAGATGGATTGAATTTGGATGAGGATGATGATTATGGCGATGATACACACCACAATAATGTAGAAAACATGGATCAAAGTAATGTTTTTGATGAAACTGCTGGGGAGGATGTTGAATTCCTTGATGGAGAATAAAAGCTTGAAATTCAAACAATCTTGACTCCTTGGAATTATACATAGGATCTATATGATCATTTATTGATTTAAAAGAGGACGAACGGATTGTGGATGCTCTTGTGCAACAAATACATGATGATTGGGTTCTAAAAATAAATGAAGACAAGGAGGTTCAGAGTGATATTGTAAATCAACATCCTATGATGGTTCCGTTGGACACAGTTCCAGTTTTGGAGAAGGATGATAGAAATTGTCCTAGTAGCAAGACTAAGGCCAATTGCATTGAAGGAAAATCCATGGTTAAGCCAAGTAATGCTTCTTCCAATTCACAACAAGTTCGAAGAAGAAATAAGGTGGTTCCATCGTTGACTGGTTTAAAAAAGATTGCAAGGTTATCTGTAGCAGATAGAAATGAATTGATTCGTTCGCTGAAACGTTCAAAAAAGAAGAAGGCGAAGGTGAGCACATCTAAATCCTCATCAGGAAACAAGAAATGTGTTTCTTTGTCTGCTGGGTCCGAAAATTCGGATAATTCCAAAAGATTGGACAAATTGGGCTACTTTACATGGTGATGTGAAGGGGGTGGAGGCCGCACATAAATACCTTTCATTTATCAATCTAGACACCAAAATTGCTAATACCTTTCATTGTGTCATTTATTGATGATCATACTTGTGTTGGAATTATACTTTTTTAGGATCTATTTGGATTTTTACTACTAAGTCATTTTCTTATTTGAGTTTATGTTGGAATTATACTTTTTTGGGATCTATTTGGATTCTTACTACTAAGTTGTATTTAGAGTTATGACTAAGCTTTGAATTTGAGCAATTAGTCTATGAAATTATTATTGTTGGATAGATTCTTTTTATTTTACAGGTGTCATTATTTTTCGTTTTTAAAGCGACCGAGTCACCGGTTCAATCCGATTTAATCTGGTTAAATAGCTATATAAATTTAATCTCAAGACCGAGTTATCTAACCGAGTCATTCGAGTTAATCCGGATCAAACATGTGGTTCGACCAGTGATCCAGTACCCCTGCCGAGCCGATGAGCCTTTTTTCACGTGTCCTGGTGCTTAGCAACTTTTGCTTTAAAATATATAACAACATTCTGAACTTCAGAATATTCTTAGGTTCATCAGTATGACTTCAGAAAGTTCATGGGTTCATCAGTATGAACTTCATAATGTTTCTCGGTTCATTTGTATGAACTTTAGATGAATTTATGGGTTCATCATTTGAGTCGAGTTCTTCGTATGAACTTCAATGAGTTTCTAGGCCCATGTATTGTAGAGTTGTCTTGGAACTTGTGTAGGAGAGAGGAAAAGTGGAGTCGTCGCTTCATGTCCACGCTTTAGGGGATTTTTGTTGATACTGTACAATACCTTCATGTCCATGGTTTTTGCTTTTGTACTTTTAATGTACTTTTTGTCATAGAAAGCATGTAGTTGAATGAACCTTTTGATGTTCAGAATGTAAATTTGTTTCACTTAGAATGATTTGTAAGACTTTAATTTGATGTAATCAAATCATAATAGTGAAACATAAATGAAGTGCAACATGTATAATACCTAGGATGATATTCTTAGAAGAATATTCCTAATGTTTGTACTTCATTTTTTCATAAGTCTTTAATGAACAATGAATATGTTTTTTTGACTTTTATCTGAAGAAATGCCTTTATTCCTTTGTTTGATCCAAAGTCATAGTCTTTTTCTGTAATTTTATATATGTCACGTGAGCCTTGAATGTTCTTGATAATGTTCATATATTTCTGGACTTGTTCTTGATAAACCATATGAACAACCTTCTGAACTATCTTCGAACCTTCTGAACTCTGACTAACCTTCCAAACTCTGACTTGGTTCATAAACTTTAATGTGCTTTGATTACTTTTTTTTGAGCAAATGTTCTTTGATTACTTGGTTTTTGGTTTAATTTATACTTTGTTCTTGTCTTAATTAATAACTCAAAAACATATATTAAATACCAAGAAATTAATCAGAATTCATGAATCTTTTAATCATCAAGGTTTGTTTATCTTTAAAATATTTTAAGGATTTTGCCTCAACAAAACTTACACAATTATATGTTATTATGTTAATTAGCAAGAAAATTTTAAAAAATATATTTTATTACATGACTTGGTTTTCTATGATTTATAAATAAAATAAATATATTTATTATGATACTTTTTTAGGTATAATTTTTGTCATGAATTATTATATTTTTTAATATAGATCGAGTAAAGAGTCGTGCACTTCAACTAATGATCCACTATTTTGACCAATAACCCATTGACTCGATACATTGGCAAGATCGATTCTTAAAACATTCATAAATAGTTCATTGGCCAACAAGGTTTGACCTCTCTTACAAATTTGATCGACTATATCGAGGTGTAACAGTCTTACAAATTGGATCGACTATATCGAGGTGTAACAGTTGATATATGGATAGATCACTGATTGACATATGTGCAACATTTTATTAAATAAGCTGAACTACAATGATACATAACTTGTGATAATTTTAACTGGATAGCTCATTGGTCGATAACATTTCAACCTCTCTTGTGAATCTGGTGAACATGAAATAGAATAAGGCTTAACTTGTGATCCATTGAACTATAGTTTGTTCATTGTTTGGTTCAATTTCCCTATCACATTGCCTTCTAATGACTTCATTCACTTTATGGTTCAATATGTCTCTCCCATTGACTTATAATTGGATTATGCTAGGTATTCCTTCTATTTCATAACGTACTTTGATCATATCTTTTAGGGTTAAATATGTTTTTCGTCCCCATAAAATTATCGAATTTTGGTTTTCGTCCTAATAAAAAATAAGTCATCGTTTTCGTCCCTACTTAATTTCTCTGTTACTGTTTTCATCCCTCAAGTTAAGTCAACTAACAAATGACTAACAAAATGTCACTTAAGCATGCCACATCAACATTAAATAAAAGAATAAAAAATAAAAAAATTAAGATTTTTCTATTATTTTCATTTATAATAAAAGGAACATAAGTTGAAAAATTAGATTTTAGGGTAAATAAAAACCCCAAATCAATTTCACAACTATCCATCTTCTTCCTTCTTTGCAATCGAATCCCCAATTCCTCCATTGTTCCTTCAAACTCTTCAAACTCGATTTCATTCCTCTATCCTTTCAATGTTTAAAGATTCGGAGTTTTAAAGAGATGCTTAAGGTTCTTTGGTTATGATGTAATTTATGATGGTAGTTTTTTCTTGGCATGTAATCTTATGCTGATGGAAACGAACTAAGATTTGGAGTTATGACTTAGTTTTGTGATGGTACTTTTTTGGGGATGTAATCTTGTGTTGATGTAAACATATGCAGATCTGGTGCGACTATAAAACTTATGACATATTTGGTAGCTGTTAGTTGCAAAGAAGGAAGAAGATGGAAGGTTGTGAAATTGATTTAAAATATAATTTTTCAATTTATGTTTCTTTTATTAAAAACAAAAACAAACAAAAAAATTGATTTTTTTATTTAATGCTGATGTGGCATGCTTAGGTGGCATTCCGTTAGTCAACTGTAAGTTGACTGAACTTGAGGGACGAAAACAGTAACGGCAAAATTAAGTAAGGACGAAAACGATGACTTTTTTTTATAGGGGCGAAAACCAAAATTCGCTAATTTTATGAGGATGAAAAACATATTTAACCCTATCTTTTATCTAATATAGAAATACAAATGTTGGCATATAAGATGTTGTTCAATTTGTCTCAATTAATATTTTTAAAATATCAAATTTTTATAACTTTTTTAGCATAGATAACCAAAGTTATTAATGGTCAAAGTTGTGCATTGACATATGTGAACTGGTTGACTGTGACATGCATTTTGAAACAAATGAAATATTTGATTCAATATGACTCCTGCATTGACTTGTAATATCAATTATAATCACATTGACTTATAATATATCTTCAGCAGCTGACTCATTTTGTATCTTACAACTTATAATTTAAATTTAGGTGAAATAACACCAAAGGTCTTTTATATTTTAGATTTGTAACACATTGGTCATTTAAAGTTTTTCCATTTCATATATGTCCTTAAACTCTTTGCACCGTTACCCTTTTGTATCTAAATATATTAAAGGGTGATGATGTGACTATTAATTGTTTGTGTGGCGGGTCCAAATCCAAAAATAAATTCTTCTTCATATCTATCTTCATACCTTGATCTTAATCTTTGTATGTTTCTATCCTTTAACCCTTCAATCCAGGAAAATAAAACCCAAAACCCTATTCTACATCGTCATCTTTATCATATCTTTTACCAGAAAATAAACACATAATCTTCATCTCTATCTTAAATTGAGAAGATAAAAATTCAAGATCGGTTTTACATTAAAATTCATCTTTACCAATACTTATATAAATTTGATCAAAAATATTTTATTTTTTTATTGTATTTTGATTTTTTTTTTATGTATTTAGTATTTTTAGCTGTATTTAGTTAAAACTAATTATTTAGAATTGAGAATTATAAATTGATTTTAAATTTTGATTTTAAATGGAGTATAATATTAATATAAAATTAACCAAGATAAAAGATAGATTATTTTTTTTATCAATGGAGCACACATGTACAAATAAGTAAAATATTTATTTTATTCAATTTTAAATTTTTCCTATTTATACCACGTAGATTTAAATCAAATTATTTCATATATCTAAAATATTTGAATTTAAAATCATTGAATATGATTTAACTTGAATTTCTCCCAAACATTTATTTATAATTTGAACTTGAAGTTGCAATGTTAAAATATTTTATTATTGCATTATAATTTGAAATTGAAAAACAACCATTTAAAATTAGACTAATATGACATTTTAAATTTAAAAACCACCTTTTATAAATAATATTACCCATTTAGATTAAATTGATTGTGATGAAAGTTAAATTTGATAAACATTGCGGTGTGAAAAAGCACTATGGTGAGGAGTAGAGCTGTCAAAATGGGCCGGGCCTGTCGGGCCGGGCCGTAAAAGCCCGAAAAATGCCGGGTTTGAACATAAAAAATTAGGCCCGTTTAAAACCGGGCCTTTTTAGCCCGAGCCCGAGCCCGTTGAGGCCCGAGCCCGTCGCGGGCTAGCCCGACCGGGCCGCGGGTAGCCCGTTTATTTTATAATTATTTTTTGAAAATTTTATCCTTTTTGCCATTTAACCTATTATTAATTTTTCACCCTCAATTTCAACATTTTCCAATTGAGATGAGTCCACCCCCACATATCATTCCAGTTATGGATCTCAAACATTTCCGATTGTATTTTTTTCTTCGGAAATCAATATAAAACATTTTTTAATTTTACCAAGTTTTCATAACATTCTTGTTACGTTTACGGAAGCTATACTGGAAACCTCTACAACCAGAACGCAATCAACTAGATTTTGGGCAGCAATCAACTGACAGTATCATAGATTGTTTTTTGAGATTAAGTATAATGGATTTATTGCTGCCAATTTTCAAACGATTAATGATATTGGAAGAAGAAAATACCATTTTCATCAATATATGATATTATACAGTAATCCTGAATTCTGTTTTGTTATGTGTATGGTATAAAATATATTATATA
>Ga0315914_1006344_pt1 | contig 16792 bp, 9 predicted proteins | sample MpolenodulesMG_FD_203920 | JGI IMG/M metagenome (GOLD analysis project Ga0315914, IMG submission 203920) | Medicago polymorpha root nodule microbial communities from Los Angeles, California, United States - elongated nodules | ecosystem: Host-associated > Plants > Roots > Nodule | place: USA...
TAGAATAAAGGGTGATGACTTGCTGTTGTTTTGGTGTTCAAATGCGGTTTATGTTGTTGGGTTGCAGTATGGCTTGTCTGTTATCGGCATTCTAATTAGTAGACTATAATGTCGACATTCTAATTTTATAGTTACTTTCAACTGCATGCAACATAGATTCATCTGAATTAAGCAAGAACAATTCCTTGGAATGCTCTAAACCATCTATGACTATACGGTTGTGCAAAAATACAACCATTGTATTTGATGGCCATTACAAGGTGCATTTCACAATTTTAGTACCTAAAAGTTATGTACACTCTAGGTGAGAATAAAGGGCACGGTAAGAATTAAAAAAAATTGAGATATTTTTTCCTAGGTAAAGTACATTTCAATATTGTACCCAAAAAAATTACATTTCAATAGATGGGTGAGAAATTGAAAAGAAGTAACCTGTGGTGTTAGTTACTATAATGCTAATTTCTAATTTACCATTGGAACATTAGTTAGGAGGAATATCAATGTCATATATACAAAACCACATATAACACACTAATAATTCAAATCCCAATCATAAGGCTGATATATCACCTTCAACTCATAGGTGGCAAGTAAGTCAAACAATATTTCTGGCTAAGATGAATCTAAGTGGATTGACACATGCTTCATAACCTATACCTCATTCTTGCCAAAATCTACATTGAATATGCGTATCCGTAACAGAGAATGGTAGAATTCCCAAAACAACAACAAACCATCACCCTTTGTTGGGTTGCAATCACATCTTTATAACATGTTTTGCTGTTGTTTTGCCATGTTGTTGTTGCCTCCATGCGCTGTCAAGGGACGTTATGTAGCTTCTTGTTCCCATAGGGCCAGCAGTGGCCTTGTTCTTGTCGGCTCTTGGTAGTTTGTAGTAGTGGTTTCATTTGAGTGTTTTTGTTGGGTTTATAGGTTTCATCCTCATATATACGGAACCTTTACATGTTATCTTTGTCTCTTGGCAGCTGTGTGCGTCTTGCTTTCAATATATGGACCATGTTTTGTCCGTGTTAGGAGTTATGGTTATGGGGAAAGTTCTAGAGACATATTTCCACGTCAAATTCACCCCACACAAATGGACCTTGAAAAACTTAAAGTTGAGGTGTTAGAGAGAGAGAGAGAGAAAGAGGCTCGAGAGAGATAAGTTAAAGAGGCAACAAACCAATGAAATAATAGAGATACGTCAGCCTGAAAGAGTGGCAGAAAGGCAACATGCTAAAAAAGTGTCTGAGAGGCAACAAACTGAGAAAGTGGCTGAGAGGAAACAACCTAAGAAGTAGCTGAAGAAGTATCAGAGAGACGACAACCAAAAGAAGTGGTAGAGAGGCAAAAACCTAGTGATAAAAGGTCTTGCAACGCTTTATCATTTGGCAACATTCCAGAGGTAATTACTTTGTTTATTAACTCATAAATTCCAATATTTATTTTGCTCAATGATGATAATAATGTTTACATTCATATCGCAATGGTTTAGGGTCTCTTGTCTGTTGATATCTACTTATCATCCTCAAGTCGGTGTTTGGTTTCTCATGGTAAACTATATAACACAAAGGTAATATAGTGCACGACATTACATTACCACCTGAATATGTCAAGGTTAAGATCGAATTCTCTATTGCCTATATCTGTTGAATATGGAGATGTATCCATGGTTGGTCAGGCAATAGGAACAATTATGCTAAGGACACTTAAACTTCTTCAATTTGTTGTTGAATGTGAAAAGGTAACTTACTTATTATATACTTGCTTGATCGCAAGGTAATATATGCCTATTTTATCACTAACCTTCATTAATGTAACTATGTAGATTCCTAATCAATTCCAAAACAAAGATAAGAATATCCAACAATGTGCTGAATCAGTTTCACCACCTAACAAAAACAACAAAAAATTCAAAATTCAAGAGTCTCCTAAAGTTGGTGGTTCATCTGGTCTAGCAAATTTACTGTTCCATGAAATGTATACAACAAAGATGATGAATGTTCGATCCTCAATCATATAAATATGGAGGAGAGTATATTTGGTGAAGAGTTTTTAGAGCGTCTACGTGTTGATAATAAAAAAGAGATTATTGATCATAACTGGTTAAGTGCCTCTATTATCACTATATTTACCAGGTACATCTATTATTACCAATGTTCTCTAATTTGATCAATCAATTAATATTAATGTTATTTATATTATGAGGTAATATTAATATCTTTAATTGTTTTTAATTTGAAGGTACTTGTTTGACAAGTTCATTAGTCCAAATGGATTAATAACCAAGTTCTCCTTCGTATCCCCACATGTATCACGGGACGATAATCAAGGAAATAATATAGCAAAAATACTCTTGAAAGATAAGGAGTTCAAGGATAGGATGATTCTTGCACCTTGCAATATAGGGTGAGAATTTTATTCAAATTTTTAGTTGCGTCAACAAAATATATTTAATGCAAATTTTTTATTATAATATTTAAATGTTGGGTGCAGTAAACATTGGGTGTTGCTTGAAATCAATCCTGATGCTGAGATGATATATTACATGGACCCGTTGAATGGTGAGCCAACAAAATATCAAAATTTAAAAACAAAGTTTGATAAATGAGTATTGACTCTTTTAATTTCACATTTACATAAGTACGATTATTTATAATAATTACTCATTTGAAGTTGAATTAATCTTGATAGTGCTTTGCAAATTTATCGTGCCCATTAATTCTAAAGTGTCCAAGTCAAAAAAATCACATGGCAAAAAATGAAGGTATGTTGAAATTAAAGTATTTTTTATACAATTATGTAGAGTAAAAGTAATCAATGTAATTTTTATTTTTTTTGCAGTGCCCCTGTCAAATTAATATTATTGACTGTGGATATTTTGTAATGCGATATATGAAAGAGGTTATCATGGAAAATGAAAATGTACGTAATTTTAATTATTATTAATTTGTAATCATATTAATGTAATTTAGTTCTAACTCAATTTTATTCATTTATATTTGAAGTACTTTCTTGACCACAAATGTCGCACCTACTCTAAAGATAAGTTAACTGATGTCAAGGAGGATTGGACTACCTATGTGGTGAATGATGTTTTTGGGGAGTTTTTGTTGTGTTTTTTTTCCTAGTATGGTGTACCCTTTTTTATGATAAATAAAAACAAATTTGGTAAGCATAAAAAGGTAATCTATCAGCTATAATGATACACAACTCAAAAAAATAAAGACGTGTATAATAATTTTATATAAACATATAACTTAAATGTTTGACTTTTGAAAGCTGATGATTTTATTGTTTATGTTAGAAGTAGTTTGTTACCTTGAGATTTTGAGCTAGTTTTAGTTAATATTTTGCTGCGAAACTATTGAGAAGAGAAAAGAGTACAAGGTTGTTCAAAATAACTATTTAGTTGACCTTTTTGGTTTTACCGAACTGTTTTGACAATTCAGTTTGACATAATTAATATTTCTTCCATGAAACAGAAAACCAAGAAGCTGATATTCTTCCTAACTAGGTCATTGTATATGTGGTTCATATTGAATTAGAAGGTTGAAATTGTTGGGGTTAATTTGCGGCTATGAGAGATGGATAATTTGGATTTTTTTTGGTTCAGCTGTTGTTGCGTGCAAGTTGGAAAGTCCAATTGGTTGGGTGAAGCTGTTACTAGTTTTTTTTTTGGTTATAGAAGTTGTTACTAGTTGTTGCTATTGTTTTGTCCTTGTTTTTTAATTTAGCTGGTAATTCTTTAGTTAAGGAAATATGAGTAGAATATTTGTTTCAAATATTGTTTTTAGCATCGTGGTTTTATCCACAATTTTAACTTTGTAATTCTCTCTTTGTTATGATATTTGTAAACAAGATTTTTGGATTAATGCATATTGATTGATCATATTGCATATGCAATGAGTAATTGAAATGTAATTTGGTATTGGAAATTGAATATAGGTTTTTAACCATTGTTTTGAAATTCTCAATTTGAAAAGAATATGGCTGCAATTGGGTTACAAACCAATCATTGTAATAATTTTTCACCTAGCTTTAATAAAAAAAGTGGACTTTTAATAATATTTTGTAAAGGAAATGTTATTAAAAATACACATATTATGATAGCACTTTTAAACTAAATGTTATTAAATACTTCATGAATCCTATTCAATAGACCAAACCTCTTTGATAGTACTATAATGATACTACAATAGCGCTTTCAAGAAATGCTATTAAAAACTAGGCTTGTAATAACAGTTTAAAAGGGCTATTAAAGAGGATGCACTTACAAAAGCGGCGCGTTTAATAAATAGCACTTTTAAGTGTTATTAAAGGTCAAAAAAAGTGTTATTAGACATCTTTTTTGGCGTAGTGGAGTGAGAGTGTGATTATGTTATGACGACTTATATTGTGTTATGTTAAGTTTGTTTATCTAATTTTAATTACTTTTTATCTTAATGTTGTATTATGTTTTTTCAATTATATCGAATACTGCATTTTTTCCGTTGTATATTATAAAAAAATTCAACGCAAAAAAATGCATTATTCAATTTAGCGTAGATTGAGACTAAATGTTTCAAAACATGTCAAGATTAAAAAAAAAAACTCCTTCTCATTTTTCTTTTTCTCATTTTATTTTCCATTTTAGTTTTGTTATCCAAATATATTCCTAGTTTTACATTAGAAAAAGTTTAAATTTCATTTCTACTTATCTTTCAAAGGATTTATCTAGTCTCTTTCAGTTATTACTGCCTTAAAGTTTGGTTTTGTTACCCTTATAATGCGTGAATATCCTATTGATGCATACACACGATTCACGTCAACATAAGAAAATAGAGAAAATGTATTGCTTGTGTGTCACCCATAGAAGGTAAAATCTATAAATTATATAGATGTTATAGAAATAAATTACTTCGATAACATTTAAATTATCCCCTTTATTGTTTAATTTCTTGCTCTTAAAATTTAATCATAATATTGAAATTTTTACTATAAAGCTAGTGCTCATATTCTTGCAACATGTAAATCAGATTTGCTGGATTTGGATGATAGTGGTTGAACTAATTTTGGTAAGATTTATTGAATTTGGTTTGCTTATGTGTGATTATTCTTATAGTTTGCAATTTGTATGACTTTTGAAAAATAGAACATGAAATGTTGATATGGCAGCATCACACTCACAAAATGCCTGGTAAAGGTCCTATCATATGTGATGATGGATTTCAATGGTTCCACTAGTAGCTAATTATACATGCTTTGTTTTAAATCATTTTTCTTGCCAAAAGTGACAATCCATTTTCAATTCATTGGTGTTGTAGATCTTATTGCTTCCTGCTGGTCCATTGAACTATGTTGAATGCTATTTGGTTTAGTTGAGGGAGCCTCCTTCATGGTTATTGTGAGTTGTATTTGCTAAAGAAATTTTAGCTTCGTACTTTATAGTCCATTGGTCATTGAGTTTGGATTTTCATTATATTGTTTTTGCTGCCACTGAAAATTTGTGCCAATAACATAATAGTCGTTATGGTGATGATGCTCGTGTGTACCTTCTTAATATGAGCCTTGAAGCATTTCAATTTTAGTTTGGAAGGAAACAAATGATGTTTATGTTTAAGCTATTTGTTCTCAACATGACACTAGCTCTATATGCATCAATTGTTTGGTGATATATTTCTTTGTTGATATATTAGCTTTACTTTTATTTGTGATGGTCAACTATTGATAATTTGCTTTCACCTTGAGTGATTTATCTTATGACTTTCTGAATGTTAGCTTCAATCCTATGTTCGTTAAAAAGTTGTTGCCTCCTTTAAATGGTAATACTTTGGCTTATTACTTCTAGTTAATGGTTAAACATGTTCTTCCTCCAAGTGGTTAAACCTTAAGTTATGGTTTGTGTTTTATTGTTAAACATGTGTTGACTTCTTTGATATTAAAATGGTTACTCATGAGAGTAACATTTATTGATTGTTTTTGAGTGAATGTTGTGGAGATGTCACAAAAAACTTGATGGGGTTTAAATTTGGTCGAAGACTTCTTTGCACTATACACCTTAACTTCTACCAATTTGATTTCCAGATACTTTTACACTTTTAAAGAAGAGCTATGTTATTTAGAAAAAGAAATGAACTCTAATGTGTCTCACACATGGAAAAAAATACACCTCAAATTGATTTTTCTTTTCCCAAATAACATAACGTCTTAACAAATTCTTCAAAATTGATTTTTTTTTATACACGTCCATTGAATTTTTATGGAAAAGTTAATGTGTTTTGCTATATATATAATAAAATTTCCTTAAAAAATTAAGTTATGATAAAATTAGTAATTTGTAAATATATATTTGACAAAAAAATACCAAACACACTACATACAAATATCTTTTTGGAAAGTCTTTCAACCCTTTTCTGTTGATATAATAAAAAAACATGGTTCAAATTATATAATAAGCAGTTGCAAATTTTGCTTATAAAAACCAACAAAAAAATAAAGTAGAAAATGACAAAACTTATCAAATAAAATAAAAAAAGTAATTTATTTTTTGATTTTTTTTATGAAAATACAAAAAAATAAAAAAAAAATGAAAAACAGGGCTAAACAATGGAATTTGGATTTTTAGGTGCGTAGTCTCATAAAAGTCCCTCATATAAGACCCCGTTTGGTGCACGTGATAGGATAAACAGTTGGATAAGGATAAGATATGATAGTGACAGGATAGACGTTAGTTTATCATGTGTTTGGTGCACACATGATAAGAAAGAGGATAACATTTTTTTTTGTCAATTAACACAAAGAAACGATAGACTAAAATGTTCAGCAAAAATTTGACATGAGAATATTCATATTCATGGAAACACAAACTCAAGCATGCAGCAACGATGAAAACACAAACTCAAATATTCATGGCAAAAATTTGATGTTGATTAGCACAGAATTAGGAATCAGAAATCGATGTAAATTTATGTTGATTAGAAATTGATGTAAATGAATAACATAAATTGACTTCAAATTGATGTCGATTGGAAATTGATGTAAATTAGAATCAGAAATTAACAACATAATTAGGAACATAAATTTGATGTCAATTGGAAAATTGCTGAATTGCCTTTATTCCTTTGATGTCGATTAGAAATTCTATGCTTATCATTATTCTATCCGTTCGTTGATGGCTGATCATAGAATTAGGATCAGGAATTGATGTCGATTGGAAAATTGATGTCGATTAGAGATTGATATAATCAACATAAAATTGAAAGTCAGAGTGGTTGTAGTGGGAGTCGAAGATGGATTCTTTGTTAATAAAATAATACACGTGTGATGTTTTTGCTATCAGGTTGCTAACCCACTAAAAGCTAAGGATTAGAAAAACAAAGGGTGAATAGGATATGATTAGAAATAGGTTTAACTTATCATTTCCTATTGGTGCACTAAACGACAGATTAGATCAGGATATGATAGTTTTATCATATCCTATCTCCTTATCATGTGCACCAAACGGACTCTAAAAGTTTGTTCTTTTTTTTCTTCTTCTTGATTTTCTGGGCATTTTAGAGCAACCTGATCAAGTAGCTTGAAAATCGAAGTTTCGATTAGGATACGACAGAAGCGGTGCACAATGACCTAAAACACAAGAAACACAATGAAAAAATGAGTTAAAATAGTTAGTACTCCCTCCGGTCACATTTATAAGCAAAAAATCATTTCTTAGGTACATTGAATAATTATTGTATCCGGTCATATTTACAGGCTAGATACATTAATTATTAGATGTACATAAAAAATTGTTTTTTACTTATAAATGTGATTGAAAGGAGTATAATTCTTAAACTGACTATACTATCACAAACAGTTCAACTCTTGTGTTGATAGAGTTCAAATTATATAATCCAAACATATTTTTCGTATGATTTTATTAGAGAGTGCGTGAGAAAAGAGAACGGTGGAAAAAGCAATTTCCATCGCCATTAACATTCTAAATCATGAAAGAAAACAATGGGTCCGGCCCAAACAAAAAATGGATCCACCAAAACAGCAAAATAAATACCCATGAACCAATGCACCAAAATTAGGGTTTATCACATACCATACCTTCTCCATTCTCAGCAGCTTCAGTTTGGTTGCCGCATCCACCAGAATCACGGTTCGTTCATTTCCTTCACATTCTTTGAATCTTCGTTCCTTATCTGTATCCATTGTTTCTCATTCTTCGTTTCTTTATGCAGCCATGGCTGATGTCATTGAAGAACCTGTTGCAGTCGTTTCAGATCCAAACCTGATCGAAGTCAAGCTCTTCAACCGCTGGAGCTTTGATGACGTTCAGGTCTATTTTTTCACATTTCTTCAATTTCATCATAGATTTCGTTTTTAATTACTTAGTTAGTTTAAATTAATACTTAATTACTCTGTCTGAAATGTTGTAAAAATTTCTGTTTTTTTTTTTGTTTAAATTTTTGTATTTTATGTTTTAGTTTTCTGATGTATACTGGAATTTTGTTTATTTCAATTAATTTGATTTTGTGTTTTGGTAATTAAAAAATGTAGTGATTATTAATGTTGGAATTTTGATTATATCAGATTACTGATTTGTCTCTTGGGGATTACATTGGAGCAAGATCCAAACATGCAACATATGTTCCACACACTGCTGGTAGATACTCGAAGAAGCGATTCAGGAAAGCACAGTGTCCCATTGTTGAGAGGCTCACTAACTCTCTCATGATGCATGGGAGGAACAATGGAAAGAAGCTTATGGCTGTTAGGATCATTAAGCATGCTATGGAGATTATTCATTTGTTAACTGACCAGAACCCAATTCAGGTCATCGTTGATGCTGTCGTCAACAGGTATGAATTGTTGATTGTTGATGGCTGTAGAAATTTGAGTTTGATATTGTGAAAATTGTTGGATGTTTTTTTAATTATTGAAATGTTGATTTTTTATTTTCTGGTTTGATATGGAGGATGGAGTGATGAATTTTTGTTTCCCTATTGGTTTGACTAAGAATGATGCAATTTGTATTAGAACTATCTGACCATTCTCCTAACATTCCAGTTAATTTTTCTTTTAATATCTAATTAGATATATTGTTTCTTACTAAAATAAACCTTTTATGTTTCATTAGTAATGATTGTTGAGGACATTGAAAAGAATTGAGTAAATTAAGTGCAAGTTATCATTAATAAACACTTGGGAAATGATATTTCTATGTTTTTGTTGGCTGTAGAAAATTTGAGTGATAGTGTGGGATTTGTCTTAGGTTTGTAATTATTGTGGTCTGGTTGTTCATTTTTTTTTAAATATTTTTTTCTGAATTGATATGGAGAATGGAATGATGAATATTTGTTTCCCTATTGGTTTGACTGCCAGAATGATGCAATTTTTTTAGAACTATCTGACCATTCTCATATCATTCCATCTACATTTTTTATTTATTTATTATTTTTTTATGAAGATATGCCTTTTATGTTTCCTTAGTCATGACTGTTGAGAAGATTGAAAAAAACATTTGTATTTTTACTTATCAGACAAGTGTAAATGATTTGAATTTGAATGATGTTTGTGTATTTGTTGTGATTGCTTGGAATGGAGAATGGAGTGATGAATATTTGTTTTCCTATTGGTTTGACCGCCAGAATGATGGCATTTTGTATTAGCTCTATCTGACCATTCTCCTAACATTCCAGCTCATTTTTTTCATATGTAATTAAAAATTAATTAGAAATATGGTTCTGTTACAGCATAAAAACAACTTCCTTTTTATGTTTATTTTAAGAGCCACCACTATAAAAGATATTTATAAGTAATACTCAAGTAATTAAAGTTAAAGTTGTTGTAAATATACTTTGCCAATGTTTTTCATCAAATAAGTGTGAATCATTTGAATTTGGATGGTGTTACCATTTACTTGCTCCCTTGATTTGAAGGATGGAATGATGAATAATTTGTTTCCTATTATGGTTTGACCACCAGAATTATAATCATAACTCATGAAATGTTCATGTTTATTTGCAATTTATAATTAACAAAGCACTTTGCAGAAGATAAGATATTGTTAGAGAACAGCCTTTGTGATATCTTACATTTCATGAGTTGTTTTGATTTGATGTTAAATCTACTGTGTTTTTTAAGCATTGAACAGTGATAATATTGGAGTGGGAGAATGACATGATGATTGGTTATTTCCCTATTGGTTTGATTGCCTGGATGATGGCATTTATGTATTAGCTCTATCTGATCATTCTCCTTAATAAATAGAATTATGATTGTTTTTATGCTTGTGGGTGGTTTTTGCTTTGTTGCTTAAATATGCCCTTCTAGTTTATTTTCTGAGGTTGTTATTTACCCATTGTCTAAAAGGTTAGCATGGACTTAATATTAGGATGTACCCAAAAGTGTTCTGTCAAGTGTTGCAAGTTATGCTGATTTTTTGTTTCATTGATATGCTACTACCTTTTGTTGTTTTTGATATGTTCTGTTATGAAAAAAATATTAATGTTTCAAAATTTGGAATTCAGATCTGATTTATTTGTGTATGCACTTGTGTCTTTTTTCAGTGGACCTCGTGAAGATGCTACCCGTATTGGTTCTGCTGGAGTTGTGAGAAGACAGGCTGTGGATATCTCACCCCTTCGCCGTGTTAATCAAGCCATCTATCTTCTAACTACTGGTGCACGTGAAGCAGCTTTTAGAAATATTAAGACAATTGCTGAATGTCTTGCTGATGAACTTATTAATGCAGCAAAAGGTTCTTCAAACAGGTATGCTTATTCAAATTTCATCCCTGTACACATGCCAATATCTCTTTTATTTTAGTCTTTTAAATTATCCGACTTAATGATAAACACTTTTATCTCTCAGCTATGCAATCAAGAAAAAGGATGAAATTGAAAGAGTTGCTAAGGCAAATCGTTAAGCAGCTTGTGGCAGCATCATTGGCATCTCAGATTTTGTTTTATCTTTGTACCTTATTTAATGAAGTTTTATGGGCTTTAGTTTCCTAGATTTTTCGTTGTGCACATTATGAGTGATTTTGTTCGTTAAAACGTACAATGTGTTTGAGACTTTAGTTTTGATTATCAACCTTCAAAAGTTATAATATGATAATTTGAACGATGGTTTATGGGTTTATGGCCAACTGATGTTTCATTTATGCAAAATTATGGGTGATTATAAAGCATAAGCATAAAGTCATAAAACAGATGGTTGGACGATCTGTGCTTACAAGTTACCTCCTTACATTAGGTATGTGTCTTAGAGAGAGGTATTTGCTAAAGCTCGAGTCATTTAGTAAATAAATAATTTATTAAATCTTTGATGCGGTGAAAATGATTATTTGTCTATGAATAGAATAGCAACTCAATCTTTCAAGTGATAAACTGTTGATGGAACAGAAGTTTTCTTGGAGTTTATTTTTACCTCAACTTGGTCCCTTGGAGCACAAGTTAGTCTGATCCATAGGTTTTGAACACCAAAATTTTACTACCTCAACTTGTGCACTTGGAGCACAAAGGTTTTACCTAAAATTTTGTTTTAAGCCTCGACATAGGTCGACCAACCCTGATATATTCATATCGTTGGAACCCTGATTCAGGAGTTTAGTTTTTCAACATGGCTATGGTCGGTATGATAGTTAATAAGTCAGACTCTAATCTGTAATTTACTCAAAGCTAAATATTATGTGAGACATTATTTTGACGCATCTATAGGCCATAACGTACAATGTGTGGAGTGTATTTGGAACGGGGAATCCATATCGGTTTGGCACTAGCCTAGTTGGTGACCAAACACATCTCACGCCTACAACATAACTACACACCATGAGTAGTGGAATGAGGTTTTTAAAAACTTATGTTTTTGACAATGATACAACAATAGACATATACAACACACCACTGCTGCCTTCGGTTCGACATGATATGGCTACCTGGATGTTTGAGAAAATGGTCACTACACAATTCAGAGTGTGTATCATGATATTATCAGTAACGATAATGCTACGATTTGGCACCGCGTAATAGGCCACCAGATTAGTATTTGGAATCTCAAACTCCCATCGAAAGTCAAAAACTTTCTATGGCGTGTCTGTCGCAATTGTTTACCAATACACATACTACTACAAAGTCATGGTGTGGTGTGTTGTGTTCAACTAACTGTGCTGTTTATGCAAGACCTAATGAAGACAATAGTCACTTGTTTTTTTGAGTGTGATAATATAAGCATAAAATGCTGGCAGCACATCGGTCTATATGGAACATAATTTTGAAGGTAGTGCAACCTATGTCCTCTCGTGCGGATAATATCTTCTCAATTATCCAACAGCAGGATTCCCACCAAAAACAAATATTTGGAGTCACCATGTGGAGCCTATGGAAGCATAAAAACAATAGTTTAGAATGATGCAACTGAAACAATTCAAGACATCTGTGAAAGTACGGCTCCTTTGCTCATCATTGGCAAAATGCACAGCTTTCTCGTAATATAAGACTAAGTACTACAACAAATCGAGATTGTATGCAATGGACAAAACCAAGTAAGGGATTTGTTCTTGCAAAGACGGAATGGTTTGCACCGGTAATTGATGTTCATATGGGCGAGGCTCTAGACCTATTATCCGCTTCACAATGGGTTAAGGACCTTCAATTGGTGAATATGGATTTTGAAATGGACTGAAAACAGTGGTTGATAGTGTTTATTGTAATAGCAATGGTATATCGAACTATATGACAATAATTTTGATCTGAAGTTCATTCAAAGACACGTCAACTGTGCTGCTCATAGATTAGCTAGAGAAGCTCCATCAAATTTTTCTTTAACACACCATTATGTATCTCAAATATAGACTACATATAAAGAAAATAGATTGTTTTGAAATAATTTTTTCTCATTCTAATTATACCCTTTAAATAAATTTGACCATAAAAAAGTTATTTTTTTATGTCATTTACAAAGATAAGAATTTATATTATATTTGTTATTCTTCAAAACAATTATATTTGTTATATTTTTTTTAAAGATAATATATTTGTTATATTATTGGTATCGTTGAAAAAATAAGTATAATTTGTTAGAATATAAGAATGTAAAATATGTATGCCTGTAATTTTAATTAAGATTTATCGTTGATAATCTCAAATTTACATTCTTTTGGGCGTTTGCTTCGTGTCTGTGTTTGATTAGTTAATCGGACCATATAAAGAGATATACTGACCCGACCCGGTCCAAAATACCATTCCTTTCGTTCTCCCATCATCACCCCACATTACACAAGCATGGCGGAGCAACTCGAACTGAACCCTAACTCGGTGACCGAACACAGTGAAGATGACGACACTCCAGTTCTAAGCTCCCATGCTCTCTCCGCACTCAAAGAATTCCTCTCCGAACAGCAGAGTCACTCCGATGCCGCCGGAGACGACTCTGAGGAGGTTTCTCTTGTATCTGAAGATTGGAGGCTGAGTCAGTTCTGGTATGATTCAGAAACTGCAAAGACAGTTGCTGAAGAGGTTCTTACTCTTTGCAGCAATGGCGTTGATTCTCGTGTTGCTTGTATTGCTTGTCCTACTCTTTATGCTTATCTCAAGGTATTTCTACCTTCGTGAGAAATGATATTTGTACAACCATTTTATGACAACTTCTTGACAACTCTCTCTTTCATACTCTTTTTATTATCTCTCTTGTTTTTGACCAATAGAAAGAGAGGAAAAAGAAGTTGTCATGGTAGTTGTCAAAAATATTGTTCAAATTTCACTACACTTTCCTCATTTCTGTTATTGCTTTTGTTTCAATAGGCCTGTTTGGATAAACAGCTTTTAAGTAAGCACTGTCATTCATCGGATTAGGTGTAACTCGGTGTCGGACACACGTCACTCGACACGACACTATCACATATGAGCACATTGAATTATATCAATTTCTCAAACTATTATTGTTGCCGGCGTGTCCGGTGTCCGTGTCTGTGCGTGCTTCATAGCGGCGCTTTTGTATATACTGTTTCAATTACAAGAATAAATAAGATTGTTTTTATAAAATATTGTGGAGAGTATGGAAATAAGTGGAAGCTATGTCAATTAGTTTCAGTAGTGTTTATATAAAGTAAGTTGAAATAATTCAATTCAAACAAACATTTTTGGGACAACCATTTCTTCCCTCTTCTTTTGGGGATAAAAATAGAGGGAAAGAGGGAGAGAGAGAGATTAAAAACACAATGTGAGTTGTCCCAAAAATTGTCACAAGTTCGTAGTACAAATATCATTTCTCCAAGGGAATGTATAGGGAAAAAATGTTTTGTGGACATCTCATTGGGTGTATACACTTTGAGAGAGAGATAAGATAAAATGATGGGATAGAAAGAGAGATAGAGATAAAATGAGGTGTAAAATGATTGTTAGTAAGTACAAGGTGTTCAACTATCAGTGTTGACTATAATACAAGGCAATTAGCAATCTTCAATCGTATGATATTGTGGTTTATTGCTAATTATTGTTTAGAGTCCCAAATTGGATGATAGTGTTTATTAGTGGGGGATTCTTTCACTTTACCAACCGGTTTTGTATAATTGAGTTAGGCTCAACCCAAATTTTAAGATGGTATTGGAGCTTTTAAAGGTTTGTTGGGCCATCTGCCATCGGCCAATTGGGTTATGTTCTAGGTATCCAGTCTTGAACGTGAGAGGGTGTGTTGAGAGTCTCATTGGATGAAATATGATATGAAAATGTGATTACAAGTAACCTTTCTAGTCAGGTTTGTACCAGATTGTAAGAATGATTTTGAGATCGTTTATCTATTTTCAATTTTCAGAAAATGGATCCCAATGTTTCTGCGCAACTTCTTGAGTATGACAAACGTTTTGAGCAATATGGAAGTGATTTCACATTCTATGACTACAATCACCCCGAGGAGTTACCATCAGAATTGAAGAATTCCTACAAAGTTATAGTTGCTGATCCTCCTTACTTGGTGAGAGTTAATTGCAGTAATTTTACCTCCTTTAATTTGGTGACATACTCACATGATCTATACCTTTTATTTTACTTCCACTTATGCCAGTTGTTTATGCAATTGCAATCTTATGTTTTTTCTCTGTGAAAAATGGTTTTTGAACCTTATATCTTGATTCAGTTAATACTTAGATCCTGCTATTTTGAATATTGGATCCTAAATGAGATGTACACCTTGTACTTATCACTAATGTCACTACAGTATTTGTTAATCACAAGCAGTTAGAGTTAGCTTAGCTAGCTCTTTTCCTAATATACTTACATATACACTGATGTACTCAAATCTAAAGTGAGTTGAATCATTTTCACTCAATCTTTTGATGTTTTACAATTTTTCTCCGTCTTTTTCTTTCTTTTCTCCCAATAGTATATGCAGTCAATGCAGATAAAAGTTATATTTTTAGTTTGGAGTCAATAGTAGCATTAGTATTTTCTTCTATTTTATAAAGGCTTCAATTCCAATTTCCCAGTCTCCTAAATTTTTCATGACTAATGCATTGTGTTGGTTGAACTTCTCTTGAGTTTAGTTTTTTTATTCATGACAAATGTGAGACTTTCCTCTTTTTTGATGTCAAATTTAAAAGGGCATATATTTATTTTGGAGTGTACAAGTAGCATCACTCTTTTTCTTCGTCTATTTTTGAAAGCATAGATCCCTGCTTTACAAAATTTAGTGACCAATGTATTGCGTTGAACATCTCTCAATTTTAGTTCTTCCTCATCCATTGTATTTTTTTCCTCATTTTCTAATTAAAAGTATCAGGATTATGGGATATGAAGTAGATATTGTCAGCCTTGTGGGTATATTGTAATCACTAATCAATATGAAATCTAATATTTTGTTTTGCTTCATAATTATCTTGTGGGATATTTCTTTTTGCTGAGTTGAGCTGTATGTGTCATGAATACTTAAAAAGAAAAGTCCAGTTATATTTCTTTCTTTTTGAATCTGAATTGAGTTAATTTTCAAACTGTAAAGAGAATAATTTAAAAGAAAAGTTCCTTCAAAATCGGAGTGAATGCAGTTAATGACTTAAGCTAGGGAGATATGAAACTATAATATTGTAGATTATTTATAATTTATATAAAAATAATCTTGTTGTTTACCTAATTATTCTAATTGCTTTGGTAATAGAGCAAAGAGTGTTTGGAGAAAGTTGCTGAAACAATTTCTTTTCTTAGACAACCTGGAGAGTCATTTTTGCTTCTACTCACAGGTAACAATCACAGCATTGAAAATGATTATTTACTCTTAATAGATTGTTCATAATGAGATCACCAATCTAAAGAATTGCTAAAATATAAAACTGTATACAACCTTGGGTTTTGTAATTATAGGTGAAGTGCAGAAAGAAAGTGCAGCTGAGATCTTGGGTTTGCATCCTTGTGGTTTTAGACCCCATCACTCCAGTAAACTTGGAAATGAATTTCGGCTGTTTTCTAACTATGACCCTGAAACAAGACTAGGAGGGTGGGAAAAATAGGTGTTTTTCTTTTGCTTGCTTTGATTTCTCTAAACTGATATATCTGTAAGAAGTTCAATTTAGGATCCACCAGTTTGAGTTATCTCAATCTCATCTCAAACATAATTATATGTTTAATGATCTGTGTTTTGTTGTCAACCACAATGATTTGTATTGTATATGCAAAATTTTCCTCTCTTGAAAAATCTTAATTATATAATTAGACTTTGCTAAAAATCACCAAAACTTGAAAAAGATTCTGTTTAGAAATAGAGAGAATTGATATTTGAATACAATCCTTAAATAGCCCTTCTAGTACTCAGTGAATGAAACAAAAAGTTAAAA
>Ga0315914_1006345_pt1 | contig 16785 bp, 8 predicted proteins | sample MpolenodulesMG_FD_203920 | JGI IMG/M metagenome (GOLD analysis project Ga0315914, IMG submission 203920) | Medicago polymorpha root nodule microbial communities from Los Angeles, California, United States - elongated nodules | ecosystem: Host-associated > Plants > Roots > Nodule | place: USA...
CGGGGGCCCCCCCCAACTTGCCTTTTTTATGAATGGTATTATCGCCCTTTAGATTGTATGTTAAGGTAGATTTGTTTGTGTTGTTTCAGATCTATCTGTAATTCTATGGGAGAGGGAGGTGAGTATCATTTGTACTTCATCACGTTGAATGAGTCTAATATTTGTATGTATCACCGTTTTTATTAATAAATCTTTTCTTTGATGTTAAAAAAAAATTACATGTAACAAAAAAAAAGTCACTTATAACATGCAACGTTAAGTTTTGTAAAAAATGCAAGGACTAACATCCGTAACAAAAAGTTTAGAGGGACAAAGTTCAAAAGAAATTTATGGCTTTTTTGTGTCATACATAAAAAAAAATTCAACTTATTAAATGTATTAAATGTGTCATACATAGTAAGATAAAATGTCTTTTTTGGATTTCCTAACAAGTGTTCATTTCCCTTTTTATCATACAATTTATGGCTCAAGACAATATTTGCTCAATTTGCGATTTCACCTGATCTCATTTGTTTTTGAGTGCCTTTTGGCAATAGATCTTTGGCTTAGTGCCTCCTGGGATAACTTGCCTGCAAATATTGTGGTGCTTAATTTGACGACATGGCTCCATTTGTATTTGAATGGTCAGATGATGCGTGGAGTACTATCGAACTGTGATATTATGTTGTCCTAGATAATATTTGGTGTGCCAAGAACAAGTCTTTTTAGTACTATTGAACATGAATGATGATGGATGTGTTAATCGTTTTGACTGTACTGCTGCTTGCGATGGCGTTATTATTAGTGACCATGACATGATGACTCTTTGGTTTTTCTTCAACCTTGGATCGTGTATGAGCAACTATGAGGGGATTGAAATTAGCTTTTGCTAGTGGATTTGGGCGAATTGATATTGAAAGTGATTCTCAAGTTGCCAAGAATATAAATTCATCACTATTATGCCACATTCATGGTAAAACTAGCTAACCAAATTGTGTAGTCCTTTGAAAAGTTTGGGCTGACTAACCCTTACAAATAGTTGTAGAATGTTAATATACATTTGATAACTGATTTTAAAATAATATTAAAGCTTATCATAAATGCAAAATCAGTTAACAAAGCAAAACATGCAAAATCAGTACTACAACTATTTTAATATACATTCTGACCAAGTGAACTACCCATCCTAGAGATAGATCGAAAGCACCTCCTGAGATCTTATTGCGGTTCTTAACTTTATTAAAATCAGCCTAGAATAAGCTCAGGCTCTAGGATATTGTTCCTCAAATACATCGTGTGATCCCACAGCTCAAGTCTAATAGCAGCAGCCAGCAGCAGCAGCAGTATAGATAGGCGAGGCAAGAGCAGTGCCAAGTTGTCATTCCATTGCAAATAGATAAGGTAATAAATTGATGCATACTATGAATAAGAGTAAAATTTTGAAATTAGTTATGCAGGAAGAATTCATATCCCCCAGAATGGCGTCAGGTCTCTTGGAAGGACAATGGTTGATACTCCAAAGATATTTTTTTTGAAAAAAGTCCACTTTAAAAGGACAGGATGGAAATAGAGGCAGCAGTGAGATCTTAAACTAAGCTATTAATTTGAAATTTAATCCAAGAGTAGTGATGAAGAAATCGAAGCATCTGCAGTGGAGATAAACTAGCCTATATTTACCGAGCAACCAAACAAGACGGAAAATCACACTAGTATGTGCCACAATGCGGACACTTGGAGAGTGTGTGTGCTCCCAAATGTGTAACAAAGAAATCTTTTATACCAACACAACCAATATTCATGATATCTGCATTATACATGAACGTTAGAATTGAAAATATAAAGGAAAAATGGTTTTATTTAACCTTTATTATCACTGTGTTATTAACTTATTATATGTGCTGTCATTGTATAATTCTATGAAAAATCGATAGGAAGAAGATGAAACTAGGAACCGTAGCTCGTTTACACTGAAGGCCATTTATGCAAATATACCTGCTGGCTGCTGGATCCAAGGCAGATATACGATAGTCTAAGCCAGGAATTGTAAGCAAACTGATTCTTCTGGATAATCCTTTCCATGAATTGACTAAAATTGTCTATAGTTAAGCTCAGAGACACACAAGGATAAGGCATCTTTCACTTGTATGTTATTGGAGTCCATATCAAGAGCGTCTTCGTATAGCCGTTTAGCCTGCTGAAGTAACTTCAACTTCTCCTTACTACTTCCTGGCCTTAAGCGAGATCTCTGCTGTAAAGCCATACCCCATCTGAACAAAGCTGCAATTCAACATGCGAAAATCCAAGTTAGTACAGGAGATAATACTTTCCATGAAGAAATTCTGCAACAGCATGATGCCATTTAAGTGATTTAACATAGATAATTTGCAACTTATATTAAGGTAGTGCAGAGACTGTGTGTGTGGCTCAGCTATGATGCACGTGTATGTTACAAAGACCTAAATTCCTATTCTCAGTGCAGTTTTTCATATATAGACATCTTTTACACAATCATGTTGAGCCAGTTATGTGTTATGTGAACAAGGTATGTCACCGAGAAATGGTCAGCATAATATCCTCTAGCTGTGCTTGTATGAGATCATTATAAATGAAAAGTTTAGGAACAAAACAGAGCATGTAATACCATCTGGTGCATAAACATTTCCTTTCAACAGCATAGCATCAAACTTGTCAATTGCAGCCAAGAATACTCTTTCAGCCTCAAAAGCAGCACCCTGTATATATGAAGAGACATTTTAATATAGAAACAGAATGTACAACAAAAGTCATCATGGTTAACTGGAAGATGAATTTGAGTCAAGCAAACAACAAAGTCACAGATGCTTTTATATCAAATTACACAGATTAATAACAAATTTCTAGAGTCATTTTAGAAAGCAGTGTAACAATATGTAATCTACAGGGAAGGGAGGACAACACCCTAACAAATTGAATGAAGAACTGAAACATGTAGTCTAATAATGACAAGATAATACGTACCGGACCAATATCTGCTATCAATTGACCGCGGAAAGAAAGTGCAAGGCCCCAATTATATAGGGCTCTGACATCATTTGAATCAATTGACAATGCTAGTCTATACTTTCTTCCTGCATTTACCAGTAGCTCTTCACACTCTTCACATACATCAATAAGCAATTGCATAGCTTCTTCTTTACTGGTAATTTTATTTCGCAGTTCCTTAATTATTCTACTACGTTTTGCAGATGATCGTTCGATACTTCCCGAGAGAAGATTTCTCAGTTCACGACTAATCTTCAACTTTAATTCTCCATGAAGAAGATAAGTGTTTCCCAGCTGTCCTACAGCCAACAAACTCATAGGCTTCAAGTCCACAGCTTTGGAGAGTAAACTTGCAGTCTTGTATAACATGATTTCAGCTTGTTCGCCATCATAAGTTCCCTTTACAAACTCTTTTGCTTGTTTTAGAAGATCTGTTGCTTCAGCGAGATATCTATCAAACATTATATCATCTGAAACTTTTGTAGATGAAGGGGCATTGAATCCATTGTCACTCTCAGACAAGTCATCAGCAAGTAGTTGATCGGCATCATAATTCATCCTATCTCTATCTTCTTCATACCGAGATCTATCAGGCCCACTGTTCCTCTTGTTGATAGAAGACCTGAAAGTTTCCTGGCCTTGATTAAGCAACTGCTCACGCAAAAAGGAAGTCTCGCTTTCTACGCGTTTCATCCTGACTTTAATGCTTTCAGAGTCAAGCCGGCTTTCATGGGATTCCCACATGTCTGTCACACTGCTGGAGTCCATCTTCAAAGAGATGCTATGGTTATTTGTGAACCTCACTCCTTTGTTCCGGTAACTATACTCTTTTCTTTCAGGGAATTTGTCAGCACTTCTGTGATTATCCCCTACGCCAAAATTTTCTTTCTCAGAATCAGTACCTATTCTTCCATTTATGTCCATATCTCCATTTCTATCCATATCTAAAACAGATTTTGTCAACGAGTCTTGAGAAGAATCCAACTTTCCATTTAATTTACTACTATCATCAACCAAATTCAAAGGCTTATCTTCAACCGGAGGCAAAGCACTGTTTCCTCGAGTTTGATCCAATTGCTTCTCCACATTTTCTCTGACTTTGGTGGAATTCGAACTACGCAAATTTTCCTGAATCAGATTACCAATAGATTGCAACATCTGATATCCAGCTTCTCCAACTTGTTTCTTTCTTCTACTACCCTTATGATTCTCAATCAAAACACCATTACACTTTTCCTCGTTATCAATCAAAACCTTAACATAATTCCTTCCATTCAAAGCTGACAACTTTATCTTATCACTAACTTCAACATAGCCATACAAATCATCCATTTTAATCTTCTTATTCTTAATAGCATTTTCTAAATCAATTTTAAAATCATTAACCACAACATCAATCTCATCAAAGAATTCACCTAAACACTTCAATTTCTCACTCGAATTCAAATTCTCATCTTTCTCCTTCCTCTTACTACTCCCAATTCCACTCACCTTAACTTCACCGAACGAAAAATTACCGTTTCGCAAAAACCCTACGCTATAACCAAGTGCGAAAACCATAGCGGAAGCTGGAAGAATAAGCACAGTAGAAACCCTAACCCTAGAAATCGCCATTGCACAAACAATCCCCAGGAAGAAAACAAAAGCATTCTTTCTATCATCGATTCCAACTGAAACAAGAAAATTTCGCAACGAATCAAACTCACCGGAAGCTTCTGAGCTGGAAAGTTCATCCCAACCACCATAGATAGTTGAGGTAGATGCAGATGCAGATGCAGCTCGCAATGTTAGGGTTTTAGTGTCACGTGTCCATTTTGTGATTGAATTGTGAAAAAGAAACGAAGGGTTATGAAAACGATCGTGAAAATAAGGTGAATGAAAATTGAGAAGATTAATTGGATTTTTAGCAATAACGAAGTTCATTTCATTCAAGATTCGTTCTGCAGAGAGGTAACAATTCAGAACGAAGGTGACGAAATTCTAAACTAACAAAACGACATGTCGTTCGTACATGATAGTTAAACTGTGAAGTACCGCACAGTTAAACACGTGTCGTTTGTAGAAACAAGATATAAAGTGCAAATAAAAGGTTGTGGTGTTTTTCATTTGTGACCAAGTGTTTTTTCTGTGACACGCATTTTGGGGTTTTGAAGTGCAGTCCAAGTGTTTGATAAATTGTCTGCGAGAAAAAAGGTAGATATTGCAAGAAATGAATCCAATTCCAACATGGATGACCGGTGCTTTTGTAATATTGGGAGGAATTGCAACTTTAAATGTGGCTTCTACACTTACACTCAAAGCGCTTCACTTTGTGTCCGAGAATAAACGGGTAAAGATTGCAATTTTTAGTACTAAAAAATCACATTGTTTTATTGTATTATTGATATTGATGTGCTTTCTGGAAATTGGTGTGTTGTTTGTAGAAAAAAATAGCGTTGCCGTGTAAGAGTTGTAGAGGGAAAGGGTTTTATATATGCAAATTATGCAGCGGGAATTCAACCATAGCTTGGTCTCCAATGTATGATCCTGTTGCAATTAACCCCTGTGTTTGTCCTACCTGTGAGGGAAACAGGTTAGTTAAGTATTTTTTTCATCCTCTCATTTGATTATTGGGGTTGTCTTGTCTTGAAGTTAAATTCAAGGTAATTATAGTAATTGATAATGGTTTTGTTGCAGGGTACAACGTTGTCTGAATTGTCTGGGAAAAGGTTATGACTAAATTGTAAAATTCATATCTTATGTATCCTTAATTTAGATTGTGATGATTATTTTAGTGCTTATGAGAACTTGAACTTCTTTGTCAATTTTTTTTCAGATTGAATTGTTATGTTCCGATAATAATGGATTAAGAACTAAGTTTCTGCCATTGGAAACCCCCGCTTACCAAACTCACGGCGGAACATGTTAACCTTTTGGCTCGTCTACCGTTTAGCGAATGATAGAACATGAGTAGCATTAGCCAATTTCATATTGGCTTTCCTGTTTGATCAGATGCAATTTGTTTGTAGTGGGCTAGTGGCTAACTCACATTGCCTAGTCCCCGCACCCAAATATGGATATTCAGAAACAGGGCTGTGGATGTGGGTAGGTAGTTGTTTCAAGATAGTTACTCTTTAGATACCTCAAATTTGCTTCCAGTCGGCTATTTTTATGTGTAAAATCCGATCAGATCCTAACTCCCGACCGACTTTTTTCAGCAAGGGGAACAATTTTGAGGTACATAAAGAACAACTATCTTGTTTCAATTACCTTAGACCCACACACATTCTCCTACATTGCACTAAGGCACACCTTACTGGGCACTATAGAGAACAAAAATGAATGGAATTTACCCTCACTTTTCGAGTCTCTACGGAAAGGTTTGAGTTTTAGCCTTCATGCATATTCAGGTGAAAATCACAATAAATTTACCAAGCTGAAAGTATACATGGAACCCTGAATAGAGTTGTGATAATCTTGCCTATGTGTATATATATGTAATGTAATTATGAAATGGAATTTGGTATAGGAACCAACAATATAACCATGCACTGCACAAGAGTTGAACTGGCTATTGAGATATTCCGCGAGGAAAAGACATCATATGAATCACGATATACCTCAAATAGTAAACTCAGACTAATTAGGTACTTTTTCACTACTTTTACCCGAGAAATTCTAATATGATCACATGACCAAATAAAAAGTGTTTGGTCACACACACATAAAGAAATATTTTTTTAATAGTAAAGAGGAAATTGATAAAAAAAAGTGATTGAAGAATACTGTTGATTTTTTTAATAGTAAAGAATATTTTTTTAATAGTAAAGAATATTTTTTTAAAGACCATATTTTTATGTGTGTGTGTCCAAATACTGTTGATTTGGTTTTGTGACCATGGAAGAATACCTCCTTTTTACCCCATAAGATACCAAAAAAAAAAGGAATTTGAACCCTATTATAGAAACGCAAGGCTCAAAGGAAAATTTCAGTCTCTGTTTTTAGTATTAGAATTTGAAATGTGTCCAACTTAACTCTAAAAAATCATATACGGTAGGAAATGCTTCCTACTTGGTGATTATTTGATTTTGCGTCAAGTTTATTATTTCTGCATTGCTATGCCAGTTTTGTACTGATATTACAAAGTTAAATTTTGGAGCTTCACTCCAACCGCAAGTTTGAGCTCATCCACCACTAAAACAAGCATAGCAACGCAGGATTATAAACTCTTTTATAAATTGAGATCATCCTTATTTATCAAAAGAAATAAAGATATAAAAAAAAAAATTAACAAATTGAGTCCTCCGATTCATTCTTTATATCCAAAGAACCAACGACCATTTCGCAGTCCTTTCCTAACAAAATATAAGAAGAAGAAAAACATTTAGCAGTCCTTTTTTAAGTATTAGCTTGCTCAAAAGGGGCACTTATTGGCTTGATTCAAGACATCTATAAATGAGTTGATCTAGATCTACCAATCTCAAATATCTTTTTCTTGTGAATCTCTTTTCTCAACCACCACACTTTTCAAAGGCTTTGTTCGAATTTTAGAATATCAACATTTAGAAAAAGACCAAAAGCCTTTAAGAAGTATGAGGGTGGGAAATAGGGGCGGATCCACTTAGGTGCTATGTGGAGCTAAAGCTCCACATGTTTTTTGTTTTTGTTGTTGTTGTTATAATTGATAAACAAAAAAGAAGTGACTAGTAAAAAAATTCTATCTTTTTCTCTTCTCCCTTAGTTCTGGAAAGTCATTTGTAACTTTTGATGTGAACAAATTATTGAGAATGACTGAATTTTATCCAAATGATTTTATAGATGTGCCGGAATGACGTTACACACTCAACTTAAGAATTACGTTACAAATGTTCTATCTGACCTAAAATTTGCCAAGTTGAAAAGGCTTTCAGATCTTTGTGCAAAACTTGTGGAAACAAATAAGTGCATACAATGAGGTATGTTAGCACACTACTATATGTTAGATTATTTGATCTGCGAGTTTTTGTGTTTCTTACACAATCTCGAAGAGAATAATATTTCTCGATTAAAAAAAAATTAATTTGCATTATTATTTATTTAAAATTTTAACTTCACATGTACCTAAAGTCTGTATCCGCCCCTGGTGGGAAAAGAAAGAATAGTCTTTTCTCATACTACACAATTAGGTCTTTGATCCTTCTATTTTGGTCCATTTGAGTCGGTGCATAATATACGTAGGGGTCGAGGTTCGAAAAATGGATTAACAAATCAATTTGATCATTTTCAGTTGGTAGAGACAGTGCATAATATACGTAGGGATCGGGGTTCAAACCCTGAACAACCGCCTCTCCACGTTTAAAATGTGTGAGCTCCAACCAGTAAGTTAGTTGACAAAACAAATATTTTATAGACATATATCCTTTTAATTATGATATAGATTGAAATTAAAAAAAAAAAACTAATTTTTAGGCCTAAGTTTGTCCAAACAAAGTGCTAGCCAAAGATCGATAGTTACTGCTTCCTTAAAAAAAAAAAAAAAATCGATAGTTATTGCTATTTATTTTTGGGAGCTTCTTTTATATTTTGGTATAAATATCAATCATATACCAAACAATTTATCAAATCTATTACTTTATATATCTCTCTCACTTGTATTTTTTTTTTTTGCTTAAAATGATTAGCAAAAAAGAGTCATCCCTCTAGTATCTCTTTGAGATATTTTCTATGCAATTTCCAGCTTAACATTGTGTAGGGAACCAATTACCAATTATTTTCAAGTTGACATCGAATATCTGTGCTTGCCTAAGTGCTTTTTAAAATTCCTCTATTTCACTAATTGAAAATATCCATTATTTTTGTAGGAAACCATATGATAAAAACATTTGATATATGAAATTTAAAACCATTTTAATAACGAAAAAAACAAACAAAAAAACACAATACTAGTTGTGTATGGACCCCATGAACAGAAGCTGCTATGCCCATGATGTTATGTCCCAGCAACAACAAATCTAGATCGCATAAGAGTGCCACTGCTGGTTTCCCGGTATATGTATCCGTACGTGTCCTTCTACATTTCGTCCACTTTTCACTGAAATTAATGCTTCCCAATATTCTGTTCACTATACAATTTTTTTTAATAAATTGTTTTTAGGTTCAAATTCATAATTCAATTCTGCTTATATTCTGTGGTGTTTGACTTGATATATACACATTATATTGGCATGCTTTGTTCAGTGTATATGCTGCGAAAAATTATGGAAGGTGGAGTGGAACTCTGTGACTCTCTGCACTGTGAAAAATGTTAAAAGTTGCTAGTTTCAGTGTCCTCTTCGTTTGTTCTTATCCTCTTTCCATTTAGTGTTTGAAAATTAACCACATGGGGACATTCTACCTGTACATTATCAATATTGCTGACATTGGTAGATTTCAATTTAAGACTCAGCTCTTCAAAGTTCAAATGTTAGAGTATTTATTTATTAATGATGACTTCATCTAAAATTTCTTGAAAACGAAAGAAAAGAAAACAGGTCATCTCTAGAGACCTTTTTTATTTCCTTTTATGGGTTGGTTGTTGGAATTCTTTTTTCATTGTTAAATATCTGGTTTTCGGGAAAAATAGACACTGTTAATCCGGAATTTAATAGAGGGGTAAGTAAAATTGACTAATAATTGTTCCACTAAAAAATCGAACTCAGGTTCCCATGAACTATCGATCTTTAGTGAACTCATTGACCACCTGAGCCCAATTGTTTGATTGATTGTTGGAATATTTGAACAATAAACCACATTCATAAATACAAAAGCATAACATATCATACAATTAAACATTGATTTTTAACGTGTACTTGTTATGGTTGGATCCATTGCCTTTTTCACATTGAGAGGAAAAGTTGTGAGAAGTGTACCACCCTCTTACCGAGAGGAAACATTGATTCTTGGTTACATATATAATTTCATTCAATTTGAATGTCATTTATGACATAAAATTGTTTTGTCCAAACACATGTTTAGTTTGTTTATTTTTTATTTTACTTAGACAGCCTAGTGCACAAAACTCTAAGCAGATGGGGTGTGAGGAGGATAGATGTACCTAGTCTTATATTTCTAAGATTAACTTAAGATTGAAATCATCGCCTCAAAACAATGATGCATCAACCTTAAGGATTCCTTTTTTGTTGTTTTAATTTTTGAAAAAAATATTGTTCTAGTTTTTTTTAGGATTCTTTTCCTTTTAGCATGCAAACAAATAAGTCATCATATAAAGGTTGGTCATTGGATGGTAGTTGATGGCACTTTTGAGTGTTTGGGGGAGAAGAATGTTATGGGGCAAGTAATGGAGCTTTTGAGTCTTCCTATATATTTGCCACTCTGCATAGGTGCAATTTATGCAGGGTCTGCTACCAGAAATAGTAACCAAAAATGTACACGACAAAATCTTGAGGATAAAATGTCAAGAAATGAAAAACAAAAATAAGAAATTATTCATGTAAATTCTGAAACATACATAACCTATAAAATGATTAGAATTATTGCCTTGTATCAATAGTAGAAAACAGGAATTCAAACAGTGCTGTGTGGAATCACACAAAATCCATCAAATGGAAAATAAGATATGGTAATTTGGCATATACATTGATCCCAAAATACATGTACATTATTCATCCAATTCATTTCAAATTAACCAAGGTCGATCTTCACATTTTTTGCATGAATGAATTTAATTTTCTGTTATGGTTGTTGCGATCGATGGTACTAATAATTTAATGGGGGAAAAAGAAAAGGACTCTACTTATGGGTCCACAAGATCAACATCATGAAATGGGATACGTGACAGCTAGTCTATGGACAATGTGGGGAATGAGGATGTCTTTGTTGACTGATGTATAAAGTTAATTTGAAAAGTGAGGCCAATGATATTTTCTTGCCTTTGCAATACATTATTCTTTTGTTTTTTGAGAGGATGCTTTTGCAAGTTTTGAGTTACTAGAAGATAATGTAACGCAAACATTAAGCTTTAAAAAATTACAGATAATAACCCTAAAATAAGATAAATTTTAAGGTGCATAAACGAGACAAATTTTGTATCATGTATAAATTATTTTTCATTATTAGATTAATAAAACTCATTATTAAATCAAATGAGGTACGTTCAGATTTATTTATCTAATGATTAAAAACACACTTATATATAGTGTGAGACTATTTTATTTGCGCAAATCGAACAAAGTCCTAATATTAGTATTAAAGTTCCACTTGAAGATTATTCACATAAATAAAATTAACCCGTTTTAGTCTGTTCGTTCTAAAAATAAAAAACATCAAAATCAATAATACTATGAAAAATGTTAATAAGTATCCTTATAGTATTGTTTAATGTCTTTAGGGAAGTTGTCAGCAAGACCCTGAAACTATTAGTTGTTGTAACTTTTCAATTGTTTTGCCAAATATGCACTCATAAAAAGTTGAGAAGCACTTAATGCAAGACAAGCATTTTAATGAGGGTAAAATAGTCTTTCAAGCATTAATACATCTTAAAAGTTGCAACTCTTTTTTATAAACATGACCCAAAAAAAATCATCTCCAAATTTTTCTATAATAAAGAGTGGAGATAATAATGAATTAAAAAATTATTAGGTAACTTGGATCTCTCCTGCGTTGGAACATGAGAGGGCTCAAGGGACATGCGAACATTATATTCGGTTGAAGGCAATCATATAAGTGAATTGAACATTACATATTCATCTAAAATGTTAAGGTATTAGAGAATGAATATATGATCTCTTCACTTAATATGATGTTCAACATCAACTTCATTCGATGCATGGCTCTTGCTCCTATTTGACATGCCAACATGAAGCTCATGAGAACTAAAAACTTAAAAGAACATAACGATACAAAAGTACTTATATAACAACACTCTCTGTTTAACACTTTCCTAACCACTCACTTTGGTAATAAAAGGCAATCATACAACCTGTTTAAACACCAAATATTCACATGAAATTTTAAGATATTGATAAAAAAAAATACGATCTTCTCATTTATATGATACTTAACGTCAACTTTTTCAAGTAACGTGAGACTGTAACTCACATCTACCAATACCGACACAAGACTCGAATTAAAGAAAGCATCTAAACTTAAAAATGTTGATAGAAATACTTGCGTATTCTCCACTGACAAAATATGTACATCATCAATAAATTTAAGCTAACGTAGTTGAGAGATGTGAGCTGAAATATTGAATTCCTACCAATTAAATCAACATATCTTGGCACTAGAGACAAATGCACCTATAAACAACGGCGTCATATGCCTCCGGTAGCTCTTTCTTTAAAAAAATCAATATATAACCAATTTCAATTTTATCTCACTAAATATTAAATGCCGTCCCCACAAAAATGTACTATTAGATGAATTTATTTGTAAAGAATCAAATATAGAATTATATAAAAGATCATTTGTTTGAACACATAAATAGAGATGTTTTCATAGTATTTAAAATACCAAATGGCTCATGCCAAAAAAATAAAGGCTAATTGATAAAATGTTGTTATATTTTATGAATACATTGATATAATTTTGTGTATTATGGTATATGATATCGCCCCTTAGCACAAATTAAAATTTATGTATTAGTCTCTTTTGGCTCAATGGATCGAATTATCGCACATAGGCATTTCTTTCAACATGTTCAATTCAAGGCCAAGCTCTAGCTAGAATTCTTTATTTTTTTAAAAAAAAAATCATGAATAAATATATAAGTAATTAAGTTAACCAGCATTAGCATAAGTATATATAAAGATATTTCCGTATTTATGAAGTCGGGAGGCTGTGGACCAAAGGAAGCAATACCCAACTTAGGTCCCCTATAAGGAAAAATGGTTCATCACATGCATGGCAAGGATACCATAAATTATAAGATGACTAATATATATAAATGCTGCACTGTATTTCTAATAACTGCAACAATCATATGCGGTGTGAATTCAATTTGGGGCACGGGTTATTCGTGTATCTTCATTCCTCCTTGGTATATTTTCCTTTCACGTAGTGATGGCTTTTTAGTAGCAATTTATTGCTTTGTAATTTCTTGTGCTGAATGAAAGTTGGATGAGAAAAACATAATCAATATAATACTCTCCTCAAAAAGAATAATCATCCGGGGCAGAGTTTACAATGTTGTATTCTGCATGCTTCTTATGCTTTCTGCTTTGTTATTCGGGAAAAAAAAATCTTCATGATAGAAAATAGCGGTTGCTTTTGACCATCTACTTTTTACGGGCTCTTTTTATATTACAATAGTATTGGGTTATGCTCTAATTATATGCCAAGTTAACCCCCACCCCCGCCCCACCCCCACCCCCAACACACACACACACAATCATATTAGAAGTATACTTATTTATGATTAAAAAAAATGCTATAGTTCAAAGGTGAGTTTTCCGTGAACTTAACTCAGTTGGTAGGAACATTGTATTATATATGTAAGGATTGAGATTCGAACTATGGACTCTCCATTTATTCATTCACCTTTAGAAGTGAATTTCTACTCACTAAACTACTTAACAAAAAAAATTCAAATGTGAGTAAATAGTCTCATATTGACGGAGAATAAAGAAAATATATAAGAGAAATGATTCATATTCTGACAATCTAAATAAGGTTTTGAATTTTGAGTATATGTTGCATTATGGTTTCTTAAAGGTCTTTGACGTTTAACTCATTGTTGTTCATGGCGCTTCCCGGACTTCCTAACAAGTTTGGTGGGGGAGCCAAAGTTAGATACAAGTGTTAGGATCTAGTATGTGAGAGACTCACATTTGAGAATTGTTGGGTTTAAGTGTGAGTGGCGAGGATAGTCGTCACAACTTTTCTTCTTCTTCTTCTTCTTCTTCTTCTTCTGCCAAAGAGGGGTGATTTAGGGTTAAAATCACCACTCCGAAGTGTTTCTCTTTTTCTTTTAGTTGAATAAGGGATTTTTCACATATTTTCATCTTTCTTTCGTTGGTTTTGTGATTTCATCGTCTAGCACGACTTTGTTTATTTTGATTTCCTGTCTTTGTGCGGTGTGTTTTTTATTTTTCGTCTTAGCGCAATGTTTATTTGGTTCAGGTTGAAAGATTAGCTTTGATCAATTGTAGATTTAATCAATGACTTTTGTATCGTCAACGTTGTAGATCCGGAAACATGAGTATTTCAGTGGCTTGAATATAGCTATATTTGTAGGCATATATACTCTGCCACTTTATGCTATTAACATGGATGTTGTGAGTTTGTTTGTAGATTCATTCTTTTTGTTTTTAGCGATTTTGAATTTGTATAGTATCGATGTGCTATATCAATTTGAATGAATGAATATCGACTATGAATCAGTAAAATGTGGGAAGTATACGAGACTTGATTCATATACATACCTAATGGTCTTTTAAGGCTTTAAGTGGAGATGCTACGTCTTTCCCATTGTTATGATTCTGAAGCAATTGACTCGTTGTTACTCTTAACGTACTCATGACTTTCCAACAAAAATATTTAGTCGCATTGGAAAATCTCAATATCTTTTGTTGCATTGTAGTTTTAAAATTTGATTGAAGATATTTCATAAGGTTAAATTTAAAATTTTCTAACAAGTTAATTCATAAGAAAGCTTAAGATAGTTATATCAATGAGCATGCCTCTCATAAATGTTGTCTCGTAAGGAAAGCTTATAACAATACATTTTTAAAATACCGCCAAATAGGTTTGTTCAAAGACTAATGATACTATGACTGACAAAAATGGCTATTGGTATAAAAAAAAATATTATTGTAAAGGGTCTATAAGCTTAGCGATCGAGAGTTCTCCCCCTCATGTGCAATTTTTTGAGTTTTGGTTTTATTTTCATCACTGTTATATTAAAAATGAATATTTCTTGACTTTTAAATCATTATTAATATTTTACAGCACTATAGATATACACGTCATCAAAAGAATATGATCAATCTCAGCGATGTCTCTTTTCATCTTCTAAGAATCCATCAGCTATATTGTGTCTACTCATGATCCATTCATTGATAGGTCGCCCACGCAACCTATGTTTTCTGACGATTTTAAATTAACCTTGATGAAACTTTGAATTTACAACATACAATACTTTAAATTTGTTATTCCGTAAACTTTATTATCACCACTATATTTGAGGCAGATAATCATCAAATTAGTAAAACAATGCACAAGATGATAGAGATGCCTTAACAACCATCACATGTGCAAGGATTATCACTAATATGAATAAAAAATAATAATTTTCATACCTTTTTTTATAAGGCAAGAGCAAAATAACATCAAAAAGAGTGGCCCCCAACTGAGTTGGTACCCTACTTTAACCTTTTGTCAAATGCTCATAAATATTATTAAAAAAAAAGGAAAAATTACATAAAAACTTGTGGGACATAAACCTAACCCAGTAAAACCACACAAGAATGTAAGTCGATCCCAAACGAGTGATACAAAAATTAAAACAACACACAAGTGTATCAACCTCTAATTAATCCTAAAACTAATTAAAGGTCTTCGATGCGGTGACTGAATCCTCAGTCAACACGGAAGCGGTTCATGTACCTTGATAAGTGCCAGAAAGTAGTTAATTTCATGTTACATTTAAGGCACTTCTGTTACTTGTTTCATAAGTTATCTAGGGAAAAGCCGAGAGAAAAGTGATAATTGCCCTATTACGCTTTATTTATCTTACTCTACCAAAATGTGCAGGAACTGAACTCAAGACACCAAACAAAGAAGAAAAACAAGAAAAAAGTACAAAAAGGCAGAAAGATGAAGTTACTCGCCTCCAACTCGCAATGGCGAGTAGCAAAAGCAAGCAAAGGCAGGAAGACATATTCACTCGCCCCCAACTCGCCATGGCGAGTACATTTACTTGCGAGGCGAGTTAAGGCGGCCTAACCCCTCAGAGCTGACGTGGCAGAAACCCACTGGGGAAGAAAGCTCAAACTCGCCATGGCGAGCACACCTACTCGCGAGGCGAGTTGAGTCAGAGAAAAAAAGTATAAAAGGCCTTTCATTCACATCAGGGAGGGGATTATCATATCATATCATACCATATTATTAGAAGCCACTTTAGGAGAGAAACATGGGAAAGACCAGAGAGACTCTAAAGAGCAAGGAGCACAAGGATTGAAGGAAGACACAAGATCAGTGAGACATCATGGCTTGGTTCCATTCCATCTCTTCTTTTCTCCTTGTAAGGTTACCATGACAATGAGTAACTAAACTATTTTTGTTGGGATTAAATGTAGTTAACTCTATTAGTATGTATTCCCTTTGATTGAGATGTTGTGTGATTCTAATTTATCTTATGATATTGACATTATTCTTGCTTTCTATGTTTTGATCTTATGGATTTGAATTGTGATTGAAAAATACCTTTTGAATCTAGGTTAGAATAATTTTCTATCAATACTTTTGTTCTAGACATGGAACTTAGGTTGGTAATCACTTTGAATATTGGAACTTAAAGCTTTTGTATCATTGTATAGTGCGGGAAATCGACGATACAACGATACAATCGACTATTGGACGATTTAATAGTGTGAGACGTCGACAATTAAACGATCCAATAGAAATCACGACATCGTTTGGACACGAATGATGTTGTTGAGCAATATGTGATAATATCGATTGATAATTAGAATCCGCAACCAAAATCCGAGAATACGTACAAGTAGGTTGATGAAGTTTAATCCCAGCATACTTATTTCCCTGTTAACTCTCGTCCCATTTATAAATTCTTAGTTTGATAGTTTATGAAACAACAAAATACCTGACAAT
>Ga0315914_1006348_pt1 | contig 16782 bp, 7 predicted proteins | sample MpolenodulesMG_FD_203920 | JGI IMG/M metagenome (GOLD analysis project Ga0315914, IMG submission 203920) | Medicago polymorpha root nodule microbial communities from Los Angeles, California, United States - elongated nodules | ecosystem: Host-associated > Plants > Roots > Nodule | place: USA...
AACATTGAACAGTGATCATAATGGAGCACATGCTAGTATTTTGAAAAGGACATAGTACTATACATTTCTATTAGATAAATTGTATGAAAAAGAGTTACAAGTGTTGCTTGTTTCCATTAAAATAAGACAGATTGGAGCATACAATTTGTATGTGTTAAATTCAAAGATCCAAGAAACAACCCCGTGAAATCATTTTCATGTCTCTTTGATTTAGATGGTAACCAAACACTATGACACGACAGGGACAAGCCATGTGGAGTTGTGGTTTCCTTTGACACCCTTTCTAAATGCATTTTGCCAACATGAAGTTACGCTTTTGAGTACTTTCTTGTTATCTCTTATTATAATAAAATAAGATAAGAACTTGAGAAGATTCAGTTTGAGATTTCATTGTTCTAACAATTTTTCAAATTTTACATGCATTAATAGTTAATTTACAAAATTACCTCTATTTAATTTGCTATTTAGTGATATAATGTTTTCTGTCATTTATGATATCATTAAAAGTAATTATAAAAAAAATAATACACAACTTTGATAAGTTTGATGCTACAACTAATTTTGTTAATATCCTTAAATTTTGTAAATCCTTCAAAAAAAATAGAGACGGAGGAAGTACTTTGTTGTGGATAATTGCATCCAGCTTAGCTGATTTCTCAAGATGTTAGATCATCTACAATGAGAAGTTATTCTCCTATTTAGCACCAAGCTAAATAAGCATCCCCATTGTGCCATCAATTAATTGGGTGCCTATGGAGATGAGTGCTTTTATAGGCACCCTCTCTCTCCTATCGCACGTGGGTCCCACATACACAATTAATTGTAATTTTTTTCTCTATTAAATTATTATATTATTTTAATAGTAAAAAAATAAATTAAAAAAACACTTACAAGTGTTATATTTAATTGATTAGTTTTATTTAATTGATCAATTGAATTTTCAATGAAAGGCTATTTTTTACTACATCAAATAATTATTAATTTTAAAGTTAAAAAGAAATCAAGTGTATGTAATTTATTATAATTTGATTTTTTTTTCAAGTTTTATTTTTTTTGAATTATTAATAAAATTAAAAAATTGTTCACTTTTATAGTTTATAATGAAATTAATTCAATATTTCATAGTTATATAATTATGAATGAATGTATAAATTATTGTTAAAATTTAATAATACATAGTTATTACTGGGTCTTATTCATTAATTTATTTCGGGCGCTGTGTTGGAGAGATTAGGTGCTTATTATATATTAATTATGAAACGAGTGACGTGTTCAGTCGAGACCCATTTAGGCACCCAAATGAGATGCTGCATTGTGGGTGGTCTTAGACAACTAAATGTTTGGGATGATGATTGATAAGAAAAATTAATCTAACAATTAACTACATTTGCTATTAAAAAAAATATTGTAAATTATCCAAGATAAACATTTTTTTTAAAGATTCGTACATTACCTCAAAGGACGGTTAATATGAGAAGGATGAGTTATTTTGCCTATAATAAAGATTGTATTCGGGTCATGGTGTAAAACGTGAAAACTACTTTGAGGAACATCGAAAGCTATTAAAGGTTTTTTTTTCTTCTTCAAAATATTTATAACATCTCGTTAACAGTATCTTGTACATAAAAATAAAAAGGAGAATGTTAACCGGTGCCTCCGAGGCATTGGTTAAACACCAAATAAAGTAAGTTTTATTAAAAAGTAATGTAATTATTACTCAATAAAAAGTGTCAGATTATATTTTCAAGATAGAAAATTCTATTTATAGATTCCTTAACCAGTGCCCCAGAGGCATCGGTTAACAAGACCCAAATAAAAAAAACTAACTAGGCGTATGTCTAAACTTGCAAAAGCGATTTCATTAGTTTGCATCTTTAATCAACTCTGCATGGGAGTTACCATAAAAAGAACTAAAAAGACAAGACAACTATACTAATGATACCACTAAATTTACAGTCATCATGTTTGTTGCTGTGAAATGAATAACAACTCTCTTAGAATCTAGCTCGTTGTTCTTGAGGCTTTGGTTCTTATAGTTTTTGTGAGTAATGATTGTTAATAGTTTTTGTTTAAACGTGTTTTTGTCAAAAAAAATAGTTTTTGTTTAAACGTAAGAATGAGTAAGTTGAAGTTTTATTCTAGCAGACATAAAATTAATTGATTCTTAGAGATGAATAATTTGAAAAAGTAAAAGTGAAAGCCAATATTATAGAATAATAACAACGCCGTAGCGTAGCATCATGCTTTAAAAGCATTGAATAAAAGATAACTTTTTGTTAACATGTTTGTTAGGCATGAAAGACATTTTAGCCATCCTAGTGTGCTGGGTCTCATGATAAGTTGCTGTATATTCCTTTTAAATTGCTCTTCTTTTTAAAATTGTCCATTCCCTTAATCCAACGGGAGTTAACTCGACATTTTTCAACGACAGTTAACTCACGCTGTAACTTTTAAAATCGGTTGATCTGACTTAAAAACGATTGAACCGGTCTAAAAAGTGCCGGTGTGAGTTAACTACCACTGAAAAATACCGAACGTGAGTTAACTCCCGCTAGATCAAGGAAATGAACAATTTTAAAAAGGAGTAGAACAATTTTCTATTTTTTTGGGTTCTTACTGAACTCCTTCCGGAATGAAGTATAAGCAAAACTAATAATTAAAAGATTAATTTATGTAGTTAAAAATTTAGTCTATGTGTAAAAACTTTTTAATTATCATTTTTGTTTATATTTCATTTCAAAAGGAGTAATATTCTTTTTCGTTGTTGGGACCACTAGTTTTTGTATTTTGACATTTTTTTCCCCTCAAATTTATGCATAGCAATCCTTTTTTATTTTTTTTTTGTTGTTGTTGTTGTAGTACCTGTTGTTTTAACACATGTTATTCATAGTTTGTTTGAGTTTTCTTTTTTTGCAGAATTATCTTATCATCATATCATATGATATAAACACCTTAAATTTTTGGAAGAATTTATAAGAAAAATAGCCTATTACATGTACACAAATTGTTTGCAAACTTATTATTTAATTGACAAAAAGTATAAGTGAGTTAAATCCTTGAGGCTTGTAAGGTCTCAAAGTTTTAATACTCAAAGAACACTTACAAATATATTTAGATATTACCCACCTACGACGTTTCCGCATTGCTAGCAAGATTCAAACACATTCTTGTGAAATATAAAAAAATTGCTACCAATTGAACTAACATTGCTTAGCTTATTTCAATAATTTTATCTTATGATACAAACAATTATTAAATATTTGGAAGAGCTTATGAAAATAGTCTATGTCATATCCATGCATTACTTAAAAATAACATGGTTTAATCATACTCTCTGTTTGATTATAGAAATAGCATGTACTGAATACTTACATGATATGTAGCATAAAACAAGCACTTTTACAATGCCTATTATACATTAATTGATTTGATTTTAAGAGTCATGATTTTAGCATATCAGTTAATCTAAATACAATCTTAACAAGTGTCTCTAGCATTTGTTTCTACAATTTTTCAAGGAAGCAAATAACACTCTAAAAATAAGCACATATCACAGAAAAGCAATATGCTTGTACCTCTAAACAACTATCATCTAAAAATACTTTATCTTTTTCATGTCTAAAGTACTCCAACTAACAGAAACAATCTAAAACTTCACCTATGTATCACAACTACTCAAGCTCCACTTTCTAGTAAGCCAAGCTCATCATGGATGACTCTCATCCCAGTTCTAGTCCGTAGAATTCGGTTCAAAAGACGAACTCGCCCGTGAAAGTATTGAATGTTTCACCCTGCAGTAACTTGGATATTCCAAGAATTTGATTAGCTGATATATTAATGCAAAGAATAACATAACACAAGCTTCAAACACAGGTATTGGAAACTTACAGCAGGCTTTGAAGGTAAGCCACCGGTTAATACACTTCGTCGGTAAGGGACCAAACCAAGCTAAAATATATTCAAATGAGAAAACAGTCACCAACTTTTCATTTAAAATGATGCATGATAGTTAAAAAAACAATGCAATTCTAAGGACAATACCTCAATATAGAAAAGAAAAACAGCACAATAAGATGTGCAACTTTGAACAAGCGTTTCTTTTTCTCGAAATTCAGCTTACTGTAGATTTCAGTAACATCGGTGTAGTGCTGTCTTTTGATGTACCTGATATTAGCGTCCAAGTCAAATGAGGTGTAGTAAAATGCTAAATATAATGTGCATGGTACTAACAACTCATTTTTAACAGAAAACTTTGTGACATTGATTATGCTTTCAAGATACCATTTATTATCTCATACAGGATTTCATTAATTTGCAAATGTACATTTTAATGCCAAGATGTTTTGATGTTTGAAGCAATTTTATTCTTTGGGATATTCTTGGGATGACCCTCTTGCCATGATGTAAATGTGTTGAGTAATATTATGATATGATATATTGATGAAATATGATTGAAAATTATTGCAAGACCTATTTACAATGAAGCATTTAGTTCTTAAACTCAAATAGTCTATATCAAAATATGTCTCAGAAGTGTTTGAGGGGCATCATTATTCTGAAAAATTAAAGGTAACATTGATTAGAGATAAGGCATTGAAAGAGTTTATAAAGCTTAGACAATTGTCACTTCATAAGTCGGTTTTAGTAGGGATGAGTTAGGCCTAAAACCTAATATGGTGTCAATGTCTACCATAAATCCATTAATAGGCCACCCATATCATGCCTAAGAGCCTTGGACACGAATAGATGTATTGGAAAAAGTCCAAGTCCCATACTGGCTAGTGATGCAACTTAAATAGAGCTTATAAAGCTTTCACAATCCTCTCTTCACAATTCGATTTTATGGGATTAAGTTATACCTAAAATCTAAGAGTCGTGATTACGTTTAGAATTTTGAGGGTCTTTTCAAGGATATCCCTCAAATCATAGGGTTGGATTTAGACTACACCCTTCATGTAAAAGAATTTTAAGAATAACTATTTTGTCTTTTTACCAAACTCTATAGTTATAATATCAGAAGATAATTTCAGTATTGTCAATTGCATAATGCTGAAAATAGCAGTTTGTTCAAGTTCTGCTATGCTACAGTGTTATAGCGCTGCCATAACCGCTATTTAACAACACTTTGTACTATATCAGCTATCGCGGAGTAGTAGTTGTTTGTTAAAATTCCGCTATGCAACAGTGCTGCTATAGCCACTATGTGGCAGCACAAATAAAGATCCATGAGTTTGACATGAATGGATAAATAGAACAGAAACTTGTTTAAGAAGTTAACAGAAACTTACATGGTCACATTGTAATACAGGCAAGGGAGAGCTATCAAGAATATAAACCAATGTCCTGCTATTAGATTGATAAAGCAGAAGATTGTCATTATCAAAAACTCTGGCAAGATAACATGGTTTACCCGAGATGTTGAATCATATGGATTTATATAATCAAACTCCAAGTCCACCAACAATTTAAGCTGCAACAAAATTTTCAAGGGATGTTAAAAAAAATTAAAAAATAGTTAGCAGCAATTTGCTCTTTTGCACTAAGACAGCAAATAAATTCCGGCCGTAAGTTCAAACTATATGGACATGGAGGAGTTAAGGAAATATTGATGATTAATACATATGATGAAGCATACACATAGTGAGATTCAAACCAATGCATCACTTATTGTTTGTTTGGTTATGCGGTGACGAATATTATTTTGAATTAATTAATTTTGTAAAATTGATTTCAACTGAAATTGAGTTGAATATCAAGTGGTTTCTATTTAGATATGTTCAAGTGAGTTGAAGTGTTGAACAATACATTTATGCCTAAAAATTATGTTTGAAGACAAAAGCTACAAATTCTAGCTTCAAATAACTTGTTGCTCTCTCCATGCTGAACTAAACACAATCATACAAATCCTTCATTCCAGAGAATTGTTCTAAAACCCATTTAAAAATAAAGGGCGTTAAAAACTCAATAGTATAATTTTTTTATAGATCAACTACACATGAATAGAAGACAAGCAGGCAACAAGCTGTGCTACTAGACCTGTTTGGATGACAATATTAATCCTCGTAAATAGGCAATTGGTACCTATGGAGCACCGACACCACACAGGCACTGACATAATTCAATGCCATTGTCAGACACCGACACTTATTGGACATCAAACACACTTTCGATCATAAGTGTTGATGCTACATAGATTAGTACGATTTAAACATTTGATAAACTAGACCTTATATACAACCACAATTAGTGAATAATTTCCAATTGAAATTTCATGTCCTTGTACACACAAAATTAACCCACTTATTCAACCATAAAAAAAAAATTATATTAAGAATCATTGGATGTGAAAAATTAAAATGGAAAAACCAATTAGAATTGAAACAAACAAAAAATGATTCAGAGTTTGTGACTGCATGATCACGTTGATCACAAAAAACAACAAAAAGCATGATGAATGAATACAATTCTAAATAAAAACAAAAGGGTTGTCGTGAAAATAAACCTAGAGGTAGTTATTATTATTAGTATTGTAACTGCAAAGATGAGAATGAATGTGATGTACCTGGTAACCAAGGAGAAAAAGATGGGTCAAAATTAGAACAAAGGTTGATATCCAATACAACACTTCCGCCATCACGTCCACTGCTGCATGCGTTCTCCTTCCTTCTGTACTTTGCTTTCCTTAAACTTCCTTCGTTAAACATACCAAAAAAGGAAATTATTAGAAATGATATTTGCACAACCATTTTTTAACAACTTTTTGACAACTTTCTCTCTCTCGCATCATACTTTTATTCTCTTTCTTCCTTTTCCTCTCTCTATTGTTTTTGACCAATCATAGAAGAGAAAAACAAAGTTGTCATGAAAATTGTAAGAAAGAGATGTACAGATATCACTACTCTAAAAAGAAACTATTTTTGACTTTTTATAAATTAATTACACAATTTTAATGTATTAACTACTATATAATTTCCTTTTTATTATACTTAACTAGTGCTCCGGAGGCACCGGTTAACATTTCCAATCAAAAAAATTATTCTTTTTAACAACACCAACATTATAACATTCTTAAAAGCAAATTTGTTTAAGATATAACTGAAATAATGAAAAATTCAACTAAAAAAAATCACGTATTTCCTTTATATTTTTTTTTAGAAGCTAAAATGAAATATATTAACCAAAGCTTAGTCACTCAAGCACAAGGAGTGGCAAAGAAGAACTAAGATAAAGGAAGTATGTGTTACATCGGGTTATCAAAGGTAAAAAAAAAAAAGATAAAGTCATAATGCAGGCACGCTTAAAATACAGATGCTAAGGTAAATTAAATGATGACTCTCAAACATAAAAGGGGATTAAGCCACCACATGTGATAATTAAAAGCAAAATTAGGATGATTTGCCTCAACCACCGGAAGGTTTGGAACTTAATTTTATCTATAAATTGGATATTTGAGTTTCCCTTTTGTTGAAAACCTCTAGCATTCCTCTCACGCAAAAAAGCCAAATTAAAAAAAAGCAGATCAATTTTTTTTTTTGAGCAGCCACCCAACGATCAGAAAAGTAGAAAGTGATCCTTTAATAGAGATGGTTTGGCTGAAACCACTTCGAGCCAATTATAAATTTCATGCCAAATTTGTCCAAAATAGTCACAGATCAAAAACAGATGATCGAAGTCCTCTTATGAACCACAACCTCCTGAGCAAAAAAAACGTATTTGGTTTAAGGACCCTTCGCCTGATTAAGTTATCAGTTGTTGGAAGGCGATTTCGCAAAAGACGCCAAGAAAAGATGTTGACCTTCAGAGGAACATGCTTTATATATTATTATTTTACTATCTATACCATATCTAAAGAAAGTAGACTGTTTTGGGCTAACTTCTTCTCCTTCCAATTATCCATTTAAACAAATTTGACCATAAAAATGTTTATTTCGTTAGTGTCATTAAAAAAAAAGAATTTATATTATATTTGTTATATTTTTCTGAAAGATATTATATTTGTTATATTGTTGGTATCATTCAAAAAGAATTTAATCAAAATTAATTTTATCAAAATCAAATTAATTTTAATCAAAATTTCATAAAAACTATTGTTTGTAATTTATATACATTGACGCAATAAGAATTTAATTACTTTGTTACAATATAAATATAAAAGTACAAAATATTTATACATAAAATTTTAATCAAAATAATTTTAAATAAAATTTCACACAAACTAATGTTGGCATTAACAATAATACCTATAAATTTTATATACTTTTCTCACAAACTAATTATTATATTTTTTAATTTTATTTTTCTATATTTTTTCAAAAAAGTTAATTATTTAATTTAATTAAGTATTTTTTTGAAACAGTATATAAAACTAAAATATTTGGTTGGATATAGGCATGGCAATGGGGCGGGGTGCGGACGGGTTTCGCCTTCCCCATCCTCACCCCCTACTCCCATATACTTATCCGTAACCTACCCATACCCAACGGAAATGAGAAATTGAATCTTATCCCCGTCCCCAATGGATTCGGGTATTCCCGCCCCATCCCCATCCACATCCTCACAGTGAATCAGTTTTGTTTTAATAAAAGAATTTTTTTTAAGCTTTAATGGTAATGTTGTAATGCATTATCCAAAAATTTGTGCTCATTTTAACATTTCCTTATCGAATAATTCGGTTGCTCCTTTAACCATCAATGAAAGTTCTTGTATCATGATAGTTATCAAACCAAATAACATGACATATCATTATCAACTCCCTCAACAAAAATAAAAATATGACCTTTCTACATGCGGGTAGGTTTGGGGTGGGTACATATATCCCCGTTACCCGTATTATGAAATCGGGGAAAACTCAAACTTATACCCAAGCCCAGTCAAATCGGAGTTGGTTGGGTGGGTACCTATGGGTACGGGTTTTGTTGCCATGCCTAGTTGGATATAATGAAAATTTACATGTGCAATTTGTTGAGATATTTATGGTACATAAAATATTAAAATTTAATTAAATTGTTTTTATTTACATTTTGGGTATTGGCATTTGTCCTCCCATTTTTTCTTTGTATTCCTTTTTCTTTTTTAATCATAATCTTGCTTTCATAATCTTGCTTTATTAATAGAATTAGTTTTAAAAATAGAAAAAAAAAAGTATTGAGAATAGATGTGGAAGCGCAATATGTCAGTATAATGAACAAAATAAAAAACTATAAAAAAATTACAATAAAAATTGTACTTTCACTTTAATCATGTTTTAGTGCCCTTTTTGTTCCATATATAACTTTTTTTTTTTGAAAAGGTAAAATGGAATTTATTAAAATCGCAATGAATCTTAACCAGCACAAGGAGTGCTAGGCTAAAAGTTATAAAATAGCAACATACGAAGGATAGATGAGGGGCCCCAATAAAAAACACATACACCCGTTCCATATATAATTACTTTGGGTCGATTGTTTAAAAAAGAACATTACTTTTGGCCGGCCCTTGTGTTCAAAATCTCACTACAGAGCGAAGATTTTACCCTATACTCTTACATTTAGAGCTGTCAAAACGGGCCGGGTCATAAAAGCCCGACAAAACACTGGGCTTGAACATAAAAAATTAGACCCGTTTAAAATTGGGCCTTTTTAGTCCGAGCCCGTCGTGGGCTAGCCCAATCGGACCGCGGGTAGCCCGTTTATTTTATAATTATTTTTTAATATCATAATTTATAATTTTCTACAGCCCAGCCCAATGAGACATTGTTTATAAGAACAAATTTCGTACATATTGTGAATTCCTTTAACAGTTAACAGTAGTTATATTGCTAGACTGAGAGCTTGGACATTGTTTCCTAGTTTCCACAATGGTTCAGTAATGCATTTTTATATGTTTCAATATCTAATTCTATTCAATTATTATGTAAGAGTAGTTAAATTATATGGTTTAGACTAAGAACTGAAAAGTATGTTTTGAATACGTTGTGCAATAACTTAGTTGGACTTTTATGTTATATGTTATTAGAAATTTGTTTTTTCACTTGTATAATAAATTTTTACTTACTTGTATAATATATGTTATTGGCAATTCCTCCCAGAAACATTATTACTTACTTGTATAATATATTTTTACTTAATTGATAATTTGGGAAGTTTAGCATTGATTGATATTTTTTAGTGTACTTTTTAATTAAAAGCTTTAAGTAACCGGGCTGACCCGAAAGCCTGTAGCCCACAAAGGGCCGGACTTGGGTAAATATTTTTGAGCCTGTTTAACTTCCGGGCCTTTTTGACCCGGACCGTCAAAACCTGAGCCCGTCATGGGCCAGCCTGATGCGGACCGGATAGTCCGTTTTGACAACTCTACTTACATTACCCTACAAACCATAAAAAATTAAATTTTATCCATTTTGTCAATTGACTTCACCCCACAATATTTCCAATATATAAAAGATTTCCGAAAACAACATATTAAACAAGTTATTTCAAATGTCAGAATGAAAATGGCAAAGAAAGCAAACTTAAACAATTTTTTGGCAATTGAAAGAAACATTACATGTGAAAAAGGAAAAGAATGAAGAATTGGAAGCAAACATCCAACATATGAACTATGAAGGATGCCATAGAACCTCATATTAACCGACTTGAAAATCAAACATACCGGTTGAAATTAATCTCCAAAAATACCCAAATTTATTTTCAATTGAATATATTATAAACCTGTTTAGGTGAAAATGTAAACATCTAAACTAGTGAATGGCAACGACAAAAAAAATAATTTCACTCCAATTTCTTGATCAAATGAGTTGAACAATTCTGATAATTAAAAGAAGATGCTCATATTGAGTATTGGGATGCAACATATATATGTGAAAGATCTTTTAACTAGTCATTGAGTCTTGAGATGCCCATCCTCTCTTGTGCAACTCTAGTCGCAACGCCTGTTACAATTAAAAATCTCGATGTTAGATGAAGATCAAAATTATTTATATTTTAACATGTATATTACATTGATTTGATGAAATTAAAATACAAGTAGTTTGATCTTATCCAACGATCGAGGATCACTACATAGCTATTACTATGTACTTTTGCCATAGAGAATCTTGATTAGTACATACACATACACACATAAGTAGTAGTGAGATTGTACCTTGATTCTTCTTCTATTCACATCAAAATCAAAATTCCCCACCCTTGATGCTGATCGATACTCAACAATTGAGTCCCTATCTTGTGGAAACCAGAACTCAACATCATCTACAAACTGTTAGAATATTGAAAAGATTGAAAAAACGTTAAAGATGGTTCTTTATAACCCAACAAAAGTTAATATAAAACTTTTTCGTTAGATTTCTTAACAAATGTTTTAAGGATACTGAAATTACACACGTACCCTCAAGATTGGGCTTTGGTACTCCACCCTAAGATAGTCTTCAGTCCTGTCTACTATCCTTGGTGTAAAATTTTCTGGTGGTATTGTTGTTTCTATCTGGAAAATCAAAAAAAAAAAAAAAGTTAAACTTCATTAATTTGAAAATTCATCAGGAGCGACATTTTTATAAATTAATATAAGGGAATCAATATACACTCATTAAAATGTCACATAGCATTATAGTGTTGAAATTTTGTGAAAATTATTGATGGAAACTATAGTAGATGAAAAATTCATGATTTTAGATGAAAATTACCACATCTATTAATTCTTCAATTGCTTCTTCTCTGCTTACTCGATCTTTCCTACCTTCGGGGTTGTAGTTCCTGTAGAATAATAAATTTAACTCCATCATTTTTCAGTAGTATTAAAAGAATTATTTATAATTCGTGAAGTAATATCTCAATTTCGATGGGTTAGTCCATATAAAATTTTGTTTTGTCTTTAAATGGATGTCCACAAATGGAAGTGAAATTGAGCTCTTTGGATTAATGGATTCTCAAGACAGACAATGAGTTTAAAAAAAAGGGTTAGTTATGTTTTTGGTCCCTATAAAATTGGGAACTTATAAGTTTAGTCCTTAATTTTAATAGGTTTTTAGTCCTACAAAAAAAAATTATTTCTAATTTTAGTCCTTGTTACAACAAAGTATGTTTAATTATCCTTAAACTCTTAAATTTTTGAACAATTTTATTATGACAAGTTTATAACACCATGAAAGGTTCATTTACTAAACTTTAATTAAATATGAATTTTTAAAACGAAAAAAGATAAATATAAAATTATTTCTAAGTTTAGTCCTTAATTTTAATAGGTTTTTAGTCCTAAAAAAAAATTATTTCTAATTTTAGTCCTTGTTACAACAAAGTTTGTTTAATTATCCTTAAACTCTTAAATTTTTGAACAATTTTATTATGACAAGTTTATAACACTATGAAAGGTTAAACTTTAGAATTTTTTAACATGAAACAAATTAAATATGAATTTTTAAAACGACAAAAGATAAATATAAAATTAACAAAATCTGGATTTAGAAATCAAATTTTAAGCATAAATGAAACAAATTTGAATTGAGGAGTGACTAATAATGAGTGCAGAAATTTATTTTAGGGACTTAAAAAACAAGTAAAATTAAGTAAGGACTAAACTTAAAAGATCCCAATTATACAGGGACCGAAAACATATTTAACCCAGAAAAAAATTATTCAAATTTTCTTAATAGATGCACGGATTATATTCAAATTTTGTGCACACTAAAATTTTATATTGGATGGAGTACTCAACTACTCAAAAACATTTATCAAAACGATATCATATTTTACTAGAACAAAAAAAAAACATTTTAACTACCTTTTTTTTTGCCATTTTTATCTAAATTTTTAACAGTTAGAGCAATGTTTTATGCATCGGACTAGTAATCGATTCGGTAAGGATACTAAGTCACTAAATCACTCTAGTTGAGCTATTAGATCATTGAATGAACCGCATAACTAGCTCGGGTTGATATTAGTGTTGTGACAATGACTTCCATTAGTGTTGATTTATCTTTTTTTTTTGTTGTTGTTGGAAAGTGTTGGTTCATCTTTTATACAAACTATGTTACTCCCTCCGTCACACGGTAAATGAGACAAAAACGTCTCATTTACGTAAAAAAAATTGTTAACCCTTCGATTTTGGGGGAAAATGGACTCTAGTAGTTTAGAGTTTTGCCGGAAGCTAAATAATATCATACCAAAAATTGTTTGTCTCAGGAATTAAAATTTGATTTCTCTGAAACAATTATCATTAGAAGAAATTTATTAACCACTTGAATTCAATCAATAGTTATTATATACTAGAACCAAAAAAAAAACATTTTAAAATGACACAGAGGGAGTATATTTCCAAAACTATAGTAATGGAGGAAACGAAAAGGATCAATACATTTTAACTTAACTATTAAAAATGCCGAAATTGTTAACCCGAATGTCGTGATTAGGACTTGAAGCCCGATTTCTTCATTGATGTGTATGAGTTTCAAATAACTATTGTTATTTTGTTTATCTCAAAAAAAAAAAAAGGAGATCCTAACTCCAAATTAACCACATTTTTTAATTTTTATGCAATTGCTAAAGTGACATAATTTTGTATCTATAATAAATATTTTAAATCCTTCAATGGATACTAAAAATAAATTAAATTTTTTCCTATTAAAGAAAAAAAATCATTTGAATCTTGATGAAAAAATAAATAAAACATTGAGACCGCATGAATTACACCTTTTAAAATGAGACGGAGCGAGTATTCTTAACATATGTCCTAAAAATACAAATTAACATTTTCCTTAAACTTAAACCGAAAATTGAATATAGAAAAATTAATCTCGGTCAGAGAAAGAGGAAAAGAATGAATTACACCATTTTTTTTTCTAGGAATATACAAATTCTCCCGAGGAGCAATTACTACATGAGCATAGTAATCACTTGTTTTTAATTTCACATGCCTAATTCAGATTCAAAACATGGTAAATTGTCCCATGAGCACCATTGCCAATTAATAGCAATTCAAACCGAAATTAATTTTTTTGAAAGAGTACAAACCGAAATTAATTAATCATCTAGTACCAAGTAATATGAAAATTAAGGCCAGATAAAATACAGTCGTTCCAAATTTTCAATAACAAAATTTAGCAAATTTAGGATAATCCCACGTATAAAAAAACACTAACTATAGTTTATAGTAAAAATTTAAAGGAACGTTTAAAAGAAAGTTTACCATGGAGGAGCGTAATGATTGAGATTAGTGACATCTTCAGAGGTTGATATGCAGTTCTTTGTTAATGGACACAGTGCCAATGATGGTGGATTATTCTGTACTCCCAGATATTCAGGCTTTTTACCACTACACCAAATACAAATAAACTAATTAAATGCATTTTTATTTCCAATATAAAAGACAGAAATAAAAAATTCTTAAAGTTAAACTTAGTCTAATTTTAGTAACCAAACAAAACTTAGTCTAATTTTTCCGTGAAGAGCAAGAAATCACTTCTACTAAGCAAAACAAGCACGTAATCAAACTTCAGCACATAATTTTTTTGGACATACATAAACAACATGAATGCAAAAATAAAAAAAAATATAGAAAGAAACTCAAAAATTATATGCTATAAGATTTAATCTATGATCAATATTGTATCGTTATAATTTCATACCTCAAGTTAAAGAGGGCACCTATGGTTGCTAACTCTCCACTCCTCAGTATAAGCTCTCTGAAAGATAGGGAAAATATAAATTAATATGAGATGGGCATGCATGATATGAATATTGTGAGGACATGACAAATTAGAGAGATGAATGAGAACCTTCTTTTGATTTGGTGACCCTTGACATTATTATGTTTTTGAGAGAGTTGAAACTGAGGAAAACATGAAGTAACAATGTTGTGCCTTAGGGTTTGAGTGGTGTTGAAGTTGCAAAAGGTGGTAGAGAGTGCCATTGATGAGAGAGAACAGACTGCACTTGAAGGATACAATTGCAATTCAATTTATAATGAATTTATTTATTTTTGACAAAACTTTATAATGAATTTATTGGTATTTGCAATGTTTTTAGGTAATTGGTGGAGTTAAGCAACGTTTTTAATAGGTAATTGGTGGAGTTAGGAATAATAAATATAGGCACCGCACTACCAAGTAAATTTCATTCCCTAGAAGCATAAGTGAAATGAAATTAAAAAAAATTGAAATGAAAGTAAATCAACTTACGTCATTTAACAAAAAAAAACTTACGTCAAAAATATACATTTTAGATTCAATCAATTAATGATGTATATTATAGGTCGTATATATCATTTAATAAATGAATCTAAAAAGTTGATTTTTATTTATAATAATGATTGGTTGGTGTATGAGACTACTAGTGCGTGTACATGGGGAACACTTGTTTTGAATTAAATTAAAAAGAAAATAGTATATACTTCATAGTTTAAATCATTTTAGATTTAACATGAAGTTTGGAGAACATACTACAAAATATAATATTTTAGATCAGAAGATATTTAAAAGCAGACAATATCAAGGGGAGCAAATGCAAACACTTCAAAATAGTGAAAATTCAGACCAAACATATACTTATAAAGTTTAGTACAAATTCAAACAGAAAACTAAAAGTCAAAATAAAAGGCAAAAGGCATTGAGATAAATATCATCTATCTTTTCACAAATGGAAAGTCATATAGAATTTCATAATATTGCTGGTGACACTACTTGCAATTGCATTCACAGTAAATTCTTAATCCTATAAGTTTTACTAAAGAGGTTAAAATAAGACTAAAGAGGTTGACTCTCAATAGATGCAAACCAAATAGTTCAAAACAACTCACCCTCCATTTCCACACCTGCAAAATTTGACATGACAACATCTTTAAACTAAAAAAATCCACATACACATGAAGAAAAAAATAAGATGTTGAAGAAAAGAAGAATTTGTGAATCTACCTCTCACCAGATAGATCTCAAAGTTGCTTCGCTTGATCAGTCCTAGTCTGAAATATTCAAGGAAAAAAGAGACAAACCTAGAAAGATGTAAAAACTAAAAAATATATGATTTTTGGAAGAAGGAAATATGTGAATTAAATTTGAACAAATGGGGCACTCATCTGAAGAGACAAAGTCGCTTAGGCTTTAGATTATTACCATGTGAACATTGAATTTCAATTCATTTAATACATTGAAAACTGGCGAGAATAAAAAGAGTGCAACTTTCAAACTATTTTTTAAAAATAATGTCAACACCGAAATTTAAATATTCAAAGATTTAAAATATATAAGCACTCTATCTAAGTAACAAATGACAAACTTGTCAAAGAACTAATTTTTCTCTATTATACTCCCTCCGTCTCAAATTATAAGAAAAAAAAATTTATTTTCTTTGTCCCAAATTATAAGTAAAAAAGACAAACTTTTATCATATTTAATTATGTTTTTTCAAAAAATCATCTTTTCCAAAGGAAAATTAAATGAAAAGTGCATATAATTTGCTCTCTTTTTTATTTTCTCTATAATCAACTACCAATGAAAATTGTTTTTACATCTTCCTATAAAACTTATTTCAAATATAACACAAAAAACTATGTTACAAACTACTATGTTTTAGTTTTCTTAATAAGTGTGATTTTTTTTTTGCTTATAATATGGGACGGAGGGAGTATTGTACTTCCTCCGTCCCAAAATAAAAGAGTCATTTGCAATAAAATATTGTACAAAAATAATTGACTCATTTCAATTTTCAATGGAATATTAATTTTTTTTTTCCTTCCAATTATACACTATAATTAATATACTACTTTTATCATTCTCAATTCAACATCCTCTACTTTGCATTTATGATAAAGATGAAT
>Ga0315914_1006349_pt1 | contig 16781 bp, 8 predicted proteins | sample MpolenodulesMG_FD_203920 | JGI IMG/M metagenome (GOLD analysis project Ga0315914, IMG submission 203920) | Medicago polymorpha root nodule microbial communities from Los Angeles, California, United States - elongated nodules | ecosystem: Host-associated > Plants > Roots > Nodule | place: USA...
TGTTTATTTCGTGCAAAGGAGTGCTGAAGACAAAAGAAAACAAAGCATTAAAGAACATTTAATCTGAAGAAGGAAAGAATGCAAGAATTGAAGAGGAAAGAGACAAGCCTTCAATGAGACAATGAAGGCACTTCATTTCACCTTATGAAACCACCATCATCATCAAAATCACGTCCATCATCATGATCATCAAGACCAGCCACCCTCATTCATTGATTTGTCTTGTAACCATTTCTTGTATTCATGTTAATTTACTTCAGCCATAGGAAATAATGATAGATTAATTTGGCTGAAGGAATCTTAAGAGTTATTTGCATTTTCCTTTGTAATTCAGCAAGTGTCCCTCCTACCTATATATAGGACACGAAAATTGAATAAAAAGAAAGTTGAATTTTGATAAAAAATGAGTAATTGCTCTTTAGGTTCTGGATTGGACCTTGTATTGATCATATCAAGAATCCTTTCTTGTGGTGATCCTCATTTCCATAGACTTATCATTTTCTAGGATTAGAAAGTGTGGCGTCCCTAAAATCTCCATTCCATTTCTTGTTTGAAACCAATTCAAAACCAAATTCTCGTTTTCAACTCAAACCATTGTCAAAATCAATCCCAATACATAATTTTCGTTTCCTTTTGGCACATAATTTCATTAACAATATTTTCAGTCCATTTCTTTTGTTTTGTACCTATATTTAATCTTTCAGCAAGCATCTTTTATCAATTCGAAATTAAAAGTCAAATATGAACAATTTTCACAAAATAGTGTTCATCAGTAAGCAAGTCTAGTCAATAGGATACATAAAAAAAATGTGAGACTTTTGAAATGAAGGGAGAAGATGAAATGTTAGTTAAAGATAGGTTCGGTTTTGAGGCTAAAAGTCATTCTATCCGCAAGATAAAAAAACATGCAGTTTAGTTTGGTTCGATTGACTTTAAAAATAAAAGACGAACCAAACTAATGTGGTTTGGAATTTTTCGCTTGTTGCTGTTTTTATGACACAATACAATTTTTTATTTCCAACATTAAAATCAATTTAAAAAGTCAGAAACAACTTATTTTCAGCAATGTTTCGGTTTCCATCCAACATTATAATTTCATTTTTGTCCAACAATGTTGTCATCAACATAGACCAAATTAAAAACTAGACCAAAAAGAAACCCCAATAAGAAATGTAAGAGATTACGATTTTATCATTCTTTAAAAGTTCTCATTGAGTTTCTTTAATTTAAGATACATCTAACATAAACATATCTGCAAATGTGCAAGTAGCAACAAACTAAAGCACGTAAATACATTTTTGACATAAAAAACAAAGAAGAAACTTAAGGCAAAAAAAAAATGTCATTCTATAAAAGTTCTCATTAAGTTTCTTTGAGTATTTAGTTAGGTAACATAAGTTTAATTAATATTTCTCTTTTAACCTAAACCCTTCAAAATATTTCTTTTATGTTGCGGTTTGGTGATGTTTACTTCAGTTGGTAAAATAATAAAACCACAAACATAACCAAACCTTGCGGTTAAGTCAAAAAGTGATTTGAATACATATGAACCAAATGCAGTTTTGGTTTGTGTTGGATTGGTTTGTGATTTTTCTATTGGGTTGGTTCGGTTTTGAACACCCATAAATTTAAAGATGTTGCATTTTCAAAAGAGTAGTACTATATAGTACGACTAATTTACTCACGAAAACCAACGAATGCACGCTTGCCCAATTTATTAGGAATAAAAAGAGGGTTATTACGTTGTTTAACGTAAATCATGGGGTAGTGACCAATTATTCGTATTGCTAAGCATTTTCAGTAACATTTCACAGATTACAAGGGATCGTTAGCATTGAGAATATGAAATAAACTAAATTCGTCATTTGTGTTGCCGATTAACGTTTTACTATTGTTTTAACTCTATTATTATTATTTTCCTAATTAAAAAACTCTATTTTAATTAAATGCCTAAAGACACCCTTTGAGAAACACCCAAACACTCTCATAAATGGCTCTTATGTGGAAGAGATAAATTAAGATTGTACAAATAGTATTAGTTCAAAGTGATATTCATCAAATTAAGTGGCTCCAATAGTATATAGTCTACCTTCGGAGATTAAAGAAGCAATGGAATACAAACTAAGGTTGACCATATCATAAATAGTAGTATGGTCGTTTAAAAGATACAGGAGCGAAGTCACTGGCAATAATTTTATTTTTCATGATGAAGATCACCCAGCAAAATGTGATCACATATATCCCTTATTTTGGCTTCTCATCCATAAATTGAAGAACAATGAATGGTGTGTGGCGTTGAGTGTGCAAAATGCACTCAACTTCAAGCAATATACATTGTTGCTTGATGTATGGATCAGTAAAATAGAGGAATTTGTAATAATGTTGTTTTTAGTGATTTCAATTATGATGGAAATACTTATTTGTGTTGTACGCACATTTTGAACCTTTTACACTATCGAGACATACAGAGATCGATTATTTGAGGTACTTGGTTAGATGAATACAAACTGGGTATGTTGGTTTGCTATAAAAAAAAGTTCAATAGTCACGTTGATTTATCAAGTTTAATTTGTAGATTACAAATGTTGATGTCTTCCATTTGCTCATATTACTTATGGTATGGCTTGTAGATTCAAAGAGGTTGTTTTAATCTATCATAATTCCTAAGACTCAAGGAGATTACCTCTTATGGCAGTACCATACTGAAAAATTCTCGTTTTTTAGCATAACGATTTTCATTAATTAATACATGCTAACTATATTTATATGCTATTTTATAATTTTATTGTAATTGTTGATTTGAATTATTTGGTAGTATGAGAATGTTGTCGTCTGCTATAAATGATGATTTCGTACCTTTTGCTACTTCTCAATGTGTTGTTCCATGTGTTGGAAATTAAGGTTGGTGTAGTTGAGGTTTACATTTTATAATATTCTCTATGACTTTTTAGAAATTATTTGGTTAAGATTTGTTTTTGCTCTCCAAATATGCTATCTCATATATTCATTTATGCATAAGTAACTTAGTACTAAAGCTTGATCTTTTCTTTTAACTCATATAGGTAGATAGGTAGAAGGGTTGAGAATATAAGATGTATTTTACATTCAAACGAGTAACAGTCTTCTTGTTTTCAACTTAAAAGTAAGGGGAAGCTTGGTTTTCTTTTAATCTAGAAAATCGAGATTGAAATTTGAACTGTTCGACCTTGATTAGACAGTTGAGGTGTGTGTGACCGTACACAACCGAAATCCTTGGGGACACTAGAGGAATCTGCCTATTCTTACAACACTTCCTGTTCCTAGCACACCAAGTTGTTTAATAGACAGATATCACTAATTCAACAACATTTCAATAGAGCATTAAGGACCATGTTCCACGCAACAAAATTTCCTCTTAATCTGATGTGAACCTAACACCAAGAGGGGGATGAAAGCTCCATATCATCACCACATCTTGGACATAAAGGAGGATATCTAATACCTTTCTTTGCCATATTTTCTCTAACAAGAACAAATATGTAGTGGATCCCAACACTTCTATAAAATAGGAAAAATAATGGTGTGAATTCACAAGTACTCTTTGGTTTCTTGACTTCCAAAATAACATAAAACAAAAGTATGGTTTGATGCTCTTCATGTAGTCTTAATGTAGCTGTGGTTTTCATCAACTTTGGAAAATTACGAATCGGGTATCAAACCAACTAGAACTTCAGACCATGATTCAAATGCTTTAAACCGTTCCACTTGAATTGGAACAACAAAACCGTAGTTGAATCGTTTAATTAACTGAACTGTATGGATGTTAGTTATGACCTTGGCAATGTCAAGTTCCTTAGTTCACTTTTCACTGTTATCGTCAATAAAAAATTCTATGAAACCCTAGCCGTCTTAGTTAGTTTCTTTGTTATTCTAATGATTATCTATATTGTTAACAGTTTGATATTAAATGGAGTGTATATCATATAAAAAAAACTTAATATATGTTATTGCAAGGAACAATGAGGCAAAACAAGCAAATAAAAACTTGGTCGGGAACAAATTCATAATGGTATTTAACATAGCAAACAATTTTTAAACATTTACTAAAACTTAACAACTAATCGGTCAAATTTGTCACAAGAAGGCCTTTGAGATTGCAGTGTTATAAAAAATTGATGACCGTATGCACAAGGGTAAGACCTACATTACCCCTTGATGAATTAGGGGTAATTTACCCTAATGATAAGTAGTACTCAATTCTGAAATGAAGATTTGCATCCAAATGGAAATTTAGAGAAAAATGGATATATTTACGTACAATTTGACTGCTTTCTCATTTTGACATTTGAAATGCAAATTATACACACAATTTAATTGTTAAAAATTGTAATCATCAATACCTGACTGAGACGTAAACTTAGTGGAAAAATGTAAATTGTAAGAAACGTAAACTCTTGACAAGAAAAATGAATGACGTATTTAATCGACGCAAATAATGGTTTAGTTATATGTGATTTTTAAAATGCATTAAACAATGTCTCTTATTACAATTCCCTAAAAAAAATGTCTCTTATTACAATGTCCCTAAAAAAACCTTATTACAATGTCTCTGACGCCTATTTTTAAAAGAAAGAAAAAAATACCTAACGGCTATTGGTTTGCATGTTTGCCATGTGATGTAGAGGAATGCTAGCGACACACATTTCAACACACTCTCTTTGATTGGTTAAGATTCGCATGGGTTCCACCAAACTTATACGGGTCCCACATGATTTGATGGGACCAATGTGAATTTTAACCATTCAAAGAGAGTGTGTTAATATCTGTGTTGCTAGCATTTATCTTGCCATGTATTCTAGGGTTAACTTTCGGTCTTCAACGCTACTTGTTCTTCGAGAGTTGGTTTCAACGCACACATGTTGTTGTTGTGATTCGAGCAAGACTTGCCTCAATGTCTTTCTTGCACCACTTGTACATTTAATTACTTCTTTGTATTTTTTACCTATTTATAAACACACGAATCCCCGTGAGCTTATCTCAGTTGGTAGGGATATTGCATATTATATGCAAAGGCCGGGATTCGAACCCCAGACACTCCACTTCTCCATAATTTAACTGTGTGAGCTCTAGCCACTAAATTACTTGGAAGAAAAAAAACACAAATCAATTTGTCTGTTCAACACCACGTTATGGAAGTTTATACACTTCTGTTGACTTAACCTCTTTTATTCACTCTATTTCACATTGAACACTGTCAATTTTTTTATGTAATATTGATATTAATTGTAACATCAATTGTATAATCTAATTGATACTTCTATGTCCCAAAATCATCATTTTAATTCACTTTATATTTATAATAGTGATGAATAGACAAATAGTTAATTAGAATAATTTGATAAAATGATTTTCCATGTTGTTTTTTAATTAATTTGTATAATAAAATGAACAAATGTAACACTGACTTGCATTTAACAATGAAAGAAAGCAAAAGCAGATGCCATCTCTAATCTCCAAAAGCAAGCAAGCAAGCCCGGTAATAATAGTTTAATTAATCCTATTGGTATTCCATGGTTTTTTTTTCCCTATATATCCTTTTTTTTAAAAGAAATCAAAATATCCAACCAAGTGATAGAGTTAAAGTGATCAATGAACTCTACCGAAAGACAAATAATTTGGGTCTTCGAAAGAACCCAAGTTTAATTCATAAGTGGAACAATTTTTTATCAGACAATATTTACTTACCGCACGAACTCTGAATTACTGGGATCCCTTCATCTATTAACTGGAGGGTTAACAAAAAAAAAATTCTTCGGAATACTCTACTTTTAAAATTGAAGATTGTTAAATGGTGTATCAGGGGCATTGGTTAAGAAACCAAAAAAAATAATTTTTTTATTAAAAAGTTGTGTAATTATTACTTGATGAAAAGTAATAGCTTATACTCCATCCGGTCTCAAATATAAGAAAAAATTCCTTTTTTTAGCTTCATTGAATAATTAATGTATCTGTTTTACAATGTAGACCAAATACATTAACTATTCAATAAACCTAAAAAAATGAATTTTTTTCTTATATTTGAGACTGGATGAAGTAGTTTCATGACAGAAATTCTATTTTTGAATCTCTTAATTAATACGTCAGAGGCACCGGTCATCATGACCATTCAAAAATAAACACGAAAGTACTTTTTTCCGTCGCTCACAGAAGAAGCATGGACAAGATGCGACCTCCCAACATGGTTATTTTTCTTCTTCTCGTTTTTATATATTTTTTAAACTTGTGATGGAATGTCGCATCATGAATACACGATCTTAAACCTACACCTATTTTTCCGGTTTTTATTACCTTTTAAACTTGTGATGGACCTCTAATCTACACCATTTAAACAAAATTGATTGATTAAAAAGACTTGGGGTAAAAAAACATAGTCATGTTTGTAAGTCATATCCTTGAAACGCGCTTTATGTCAAGGTGAAAAAAATTAAATATTTTGGTGTTTAGTTTTAAAAGTGGATTTATTTTAGATTTGAATCTGATTTGTATACACCAAGAGCGTAAAACATGTTTACACGTTCATTTGATCGAAACATTCTATGATGCCAACTTTTTAAATTTGTTCATAAAATATTTTTATAAATATCTATTTTGGCATTATTTGATTGGGTAAAAAAAAAAATCCCATTCCCCAATCTAAATGCCTCCACTGACTTGCATTCTCAACCATAGATAAACACACATCTAAGGCTCACATCATTTTTTTTCTAAGAATATAAAGGCTCACATCATTTAGCACATGCCTCTCATAAGGTTATTTTATGTCCATCTTAAGCTTCATCCAATTTCATCTTTCTCATCAACTTTTTCTTTTTTCCATGTTGAGGCACGTGCAAGCTCAAGCATTTTCTCATATCACAAAGATTTTAACCTAATTTTCAGTATAAATATGACCACAAAACCATGTGATACAAAAACCACAAAGTTTATTTTTCTCTATGCATAACCTAGTATTGATTTTATTCCTTGGTTTCTTATTTTGAATCTCATTTTCTTCTTCATTTTTCAATCTTTGATCTTGTCTTATAAAACTTGTTTGTAGTTTATACAAAGTTTCTGTTTCTTTTGTACGATATGTTTGAAATTTGGACTTTACTTTTATTTATATTTTATTAGACTTCGTTTTGTTAAACAAGCTCCAGTGAAAAAATCATATGATATGTTTGAAATTTGGTTTTTACTTTTTATTGGACCTAGTTGTGTTAAACAAGTTCCACTAGAAAAATCATTAATCATTAATGCAATCTCCGTAAGCTTAACTCAATTGGTATGGATATTACATTTTATATGCAGAGGCTGGGTTTTGAACCCCAGACACTCCACTTCTCCACAATTAAATTGTGTGAGCTCTAGCCACTAGGCTACTTGACAAAAAAAAACATTAATGCATGAAAACCCATTTTTTATACATCAGAACACCTAGTTAATCATGCGTAAAAATGTGATAGTTAATTTGATTCACGACCAAAAGAGTAGTTAATTAATTGAACTAAATGCATTAACCATAGTTTTCAATATGAATTGAATGAGTCCTCTACTCAGTCTCAACCATATTTTTGTACATAACTAACCAAGTGGTGGAGGTATAAAAATGGGTCCTCTATAAGACATGTTTGAAGAAAAAAAATATGGAATTTACTACAGCTATTTCGCATTTTCGCTACAAAATGTATGGCTAGTTAATTTAAATTTTATTAGATACCATTTCACTTAATTAGTTTTTGTTGCCAATTAAATTTTTTGCTATTGTTTTAACTCTATTTTTCTTTTCTAATTAAAAAAACTCTTCTTTTAAGGAAATACCTAAAGTAACCCTTTGAGAAACACCCAACATTCTCATATGATAAAACATTCTCCTCTAAAAATGCTCACGATTTCAAGTCTCATAGCTCTTATGTGAAGGAGATAAATTAAGATTGTACTAATACTAAAATAGTATTAGCTCATATTCATCAAATTAAGTGGCTTCAATAGTGTAGAGTCTACATTTGGAGATTAAAGAAGCCACATAATACAAATTGAGGTCCACCATAGCATATGTAGTAGTTTAGTATTCAAGATAGTGTCAATAATTTTTTTCAACATGATGAAGATCACCCAACAAAATGTTATCACATTTATCTCTTTCTTTGGCTTCTTGTCCATAAATCAAAGAAGCACTGAATGACGGTTGAGGTTGAGTGTGCAAAATACACCCAACTTCACGTAACATGGTGTCATTGGGTTATGCACGACCAAGGTATGTGGTATTTGAGATAATGTTGTTTTTGGTTATTTCCATCGTGTTCAAAAAGGTAAAAGTCTTCATGTTTTCCACTTAAAAGTAAGGTGAAGAATAATTACTCATTCCCGACTTATTTATAAGCAAAATTTTCTTCTTTTTTTTCTACAAGATAAGCAAAACTTTCTTGTTTAATACATATTAACAAATAATTTGTCGATAATAATTATCATATTAAATTTGTATCAGGACTATGCTCTCAACTTAGAAAATTGGATGGTTGTCCTCGTGAGCTTAGCTGGTAGGAACAATGCATATAATATACAAATTTCAGGGTTCAAACTTCTGCCACCACAAAAAAAAAAAATTAGGATGGTTTCTCCTCCTCCCCATCTCTCATCACTTGACAACAAGGAGAATCGAACATGAAATCTTGATAGAAACACACACCAAGATTTCAAACCAACCCAAGTGGGTTATGATTTATGTATCTTTCTTTTTCTTTTTTATATAAGCAATATAACTTACGTATCCAATTCTTTGGACAGCCATGATTCATTTTTCATTGTTGAGCAAATAATTGATATTTCTTTCATTATATTGAAAAAGGCATGAAATCAAAATCAAGGTAGAAGCAATGCAGTCAGTCACCTGCTAAAATTTATCATAACTGAATCAGAATTTGCATCATAGAAGAGTTTTAACTAATCCAAAGCCACTGTTGTTTTGCTACAGCTAAAACTAACCCACCATGTTCTTTGATGATCACACCAACACATGATGCATTTAAGTTATCCGATCAAAATCACACGGTTTAAATTTTACATAAGATTTTGATTTTCGTTTAATCTAAAAAATTGAACTTAAAACCTGGTTTTATGCTCTTCTAATCTGCTCCATAGTTAATAATAATAAGGGAATCAAGACATAAGTTAATGAATCAAATAAATAAATAGTTTATTGGAATGTGTGTATTACTTTTAATATTTAACTTTTTAATGAATTGAATGCACAAAATTTTAGAGAATATTTCTTTTTTTGACTTCTTTAACATGTGTCTTTAGGGCACAAGTTAACACTACCCTAATAATAATATAAGGGATCAAACTTATCATGTCCTCGCATACAATGTTCTAGAATTTCAGATATAGTTTTCATCAGCTTTGGGAATAATAAACTGGACATCAAACCAAGGAGAACTTCATGTCGTGATTCAACTGCTTTAAACCGTTAAACTTGAATTGGAACGAAATCGCAATTGAACCGTTTAAATTATCGAACTAAAGAAATAAGTTATGACCTTGGCATTGTCATGTTCCTCAGTTCACTTTTCATCATTATCATTCATAAAAAAAAAAAAAATTAAAAAAAAATCATTATCATCAATAAATTCTAACCATAGTTAAACAACTTTTTACTTGTTTGATATTAAATTGAGTGTCTATCATATCAAATAATTACTCTACGTTATTGCAAGGAACAATGACGCGAAACAAGCAAATTCATAACGGTACTTAACATAACCAACAATTTTAAACATTTACTAAAACTTAACAACTATGCAGTCAAATTTGTCACAAGAAGGCCTTTGAGATCAAAGCTATACATGAAATTGTAGCGCTATCAAATAGTTCCATGTCAGGTCTAAAAGAGTATACACTCAGTTTTCCAGAGATAGATTGCACAAAAGGATTAGATTCACAATTCAACTTTCCTTCCAATCAGCTACAACATGCACCTCCTGCAGCAACAGTTCCATCTCTGCCTCCTGCTTGGCCTTGTGGACGTCCATAGCCAACTTTTATACCACATGTCTGCAATAATAGATTCATTGAAAATTTTAGCCAAAAGGAAACATTAGGTAACAGGAAAATGGACCAGATACTCTAAATACAAGGAATCAAACATTAGATGCAGCCATGCAATCTGGACTGTAGGACCAAGATCAGACGTCTCACATTCCGACTTTGGTAGATCAGGCTCATATACAGAGTCAATAAAATGTGAGTCATCTGATCTTGATCCGTGGGCCAAGATAGGTGACTGCATAATTGCGTGAAAGTGAGGGATCCAAATCCCAGGAATATTTCCTTTTAATTTTTATTTATTTGAAGTACAAAAAGAAGAAGAAATATCCATGCTTCTACTTCATTCGGCTAATTTGGAGAAACTAATAATCAATAACACAAGGAAAACCTCATGATAATTACCAAAACATTTGAAAACACCGAAGTTCTTATGAGTAGATCACCAATAAAAAAGGATGTAACCATTCATTCTCGGGACACAAATGCTACTGAAAGAAATAATCCCCGTTTGTTACAGATTATTTGATAAAAATTGTCATTTAACTTAAAAAAAAATTAAGAATTTTGATTGTGTTTGTTTAAGCTTTTTAAAACAATCAAAAATTAGAAGTTATTTTTAGTAGCTTCTAAGAAGCAATCTGATTTTTATTAGCGTAGTAAATGAAAGAGAACATTACAAAATTAATTTTTATTAATTTAAGCTAATGCAGATTAACTTCTACTTCACATAAAATCTCTAAAACACTTGTCTCTAAATTATTTTATATGAAAATTAATGTTTCTTCATCTTAGACAAAAGATCCATCACATAGATTCTGATTTATATAATTTGACTTATAAACCTAGTGCCACATAGGTGTGGCAGGGGACCAATGCGATCATCACAACTAATTTTGCGCATCTGTTTACATTGAACTGACTGTAGATAGTTACCTCATTGGACACATCAAAGACACCATCTTGGATATTCTGAAGAATCTTTGCAGCAGTCTTTATGAAAGCCTACAGAATAAGCAATAGGTTATTTTTTATGGTAACCAAAATCATAATATGCTTGAGGCTACCATCTTTCTTGGTATTGATTAAGATGAATCACCTCTTCCACATTTTGTGCTGTCTTGGCAGAAGCCTCCATGAATAAAAGTCCATTTTCCTTTGCAAATTGCTCTCCCTCCTCTTTGCTCACTGCCCTTCGGTGAGACAGATCACACTTGTTCCCTATGAGCGTGATTGTCATGTTGGGATTGGCATGCTGCCGGGCATCTTCCAACCAACTTGCTAAATGATTAAATGTCTCTCTCCTGATCAACAAAAGAATTTTCTGATTTTCAATTGAAAGCATGATATGAAAAATAAGTGAACCTCATACTTAACCACACCACCACACACAGAAATACAGAAAATAGAAGGGGGCGGAATTGAACATAAATCGATTTGTTTATATGGAACAAAAGTGTATATTGTTCAGGGGGCCACAGCAAAGGAAGAAGGGATACATACTCTTAAACTTTGGGTTGGGCATAACTCAACCATAGAAAATCAACATATAAGGTGAGGAATGCCTCCCACATATAAGCACATTTTTTCAGGTTGTATCCCATCCAATGTAGGACTATTAACACACACACCTCTCACGCCTAGGACTGGACATCTAAAGTGTGACATGAGTGACTCGATAGCGGGATGCCTTTTACTTGTAAACACATTTCAAGTTACATCTCATCCAATGTGCGGCTCTCAACACCACATTCATTCATAAACTTGAGAAACAAAAAAAAAAATCATGAAAACATGCTGCTAGCAATCAGTAGTACTTCGGCTCCTCAGATAAAGGATTTGAAAACCATTTAAGATGGATTGAACTTTTAAGTTTGACAATAAACTAGGCGACAAATGTTCTATTCTCCAAGTTCAGAAGAATTGAAACTTTCGAATAGGGATATCAGCAATAATAAACGAAAAGGCAATGGTATAGCTACAGTCGGTCGCCAAAGGTTTGTAGACGCCTAACTGCACAAATATACAGCATTTCATTTCTGTTGCATGGGATTTGACTCCTCTAGAGTGAAGGGAGGGTTTATCTTTAAACGATAAAGTTTGAAACTATGGGTTGGAAAAACAATAGCTGAGTATTTAACAACGCGCACAAAAAAATTTCAATCAATAGTTATTCTTGCGTTTATACTCCAAAATGCAATCTCTCACTTTTGTGAATATCAACATATTCAAACATTTAGCAATCATCAAAGTGGCAAATATCATGCAAGATGCATGTAGAAGAGCGCAGATATAAAGTTAGGTATTATTCTCAAGATGCAGACCATGACTGTGTGTGTGTCAAAGCGACAAAAGCACCACCCACCTTGTAATGTCATAAACTAGAAGCGCCCCTGCTGCACCTCTGTAGTAAGATCTAGTGATTGATCTAAAAGATTCTTGCCCAGCCTACAATTAAACAACGTACTCCACATCAGTATTTGGATCTTATTGAAAACAACAAATGAGGATACTGGGACAAATATATGACTAACTAATTCCATAGTCAGCTCTTATTCATATTCTACAAATACACCTCTATCTAGATCAATATCATACTAAATGAATGTCAAATATAATTTCAATTACTGTTTTTGATAGGAATGACTAAAAAATTTGGTGACAATCTTATTGAAATTTTGCATGAATAGAAAGAAAATTAAACGGGTGCCACAAATAAAGATGTCTCAAGTAACCTATGGAATAAACAATAGGTTCTATGTGTTATCTGCTTGAAAAAATTCAAGCAGAGATTTGTCATCCTAAACCCCTTTAGATTTCAAGAGTAAATGTTTTCTACTCACTCACAACATGAAGGAGATGGGTTAAAATATCTCCGCGAATGACAAGTTAAGTAAACGCACATATTCATTGAAGACATTTTTCATTCATTTCACAAGTAGAACAAATATAAACAGTTGTCTCTTCTGTAGCAGCTGAATTAAGCAGCACCTTAATTTCTGTTTCTTTCTAATCCAAAGCATCATTTGCAATAAAAACAACAACAATAACAACCAAGTACTTTTCTACTACGTATAATAGGCTACATAAAACAGTAGACAACGTAAAATCCTTTCGTATGTTAGGCCTATAGATAGATTATCAGCCTCTATATCTTGCTTATTGGAGTATCCTTCATCTGATCTACTTTTGATATATATGAAGACTCATTTTTATTACTTGGTTACAAAATTGGCACCTTGTTCCAATATCTCTATCTACATTTATACACAGGAGTGGATCCTCTGATGTTGAAAAAACATTAAGGGTCATATTTCTTATCCCGTCATTCAGACCCCCTATTTTCTATTTTTAAACACAGATTTTCTTTCATTGAATATAGAAGATGAATAATTGAGATTCAACATAAGAAAAACTAACATGGTGAATCTTCTTCACACACACATAATACGTATATTTATATAGAAAGAGAGACAGACCCTTGCTCACACAGCCATGTCCCTGCACCCTTATTTTCTATTATACAACCAAACAATAAAAAGAAAAGGAGTATAATTGGATTGGGATTCCCTGCCGGTTAAATTAGTTTTGCACCAACATCCAATGGGACACGAGTTCACTTTGTAACCATATTTTAAAAATTAGTGCAAAAAACTAGATTATCATTGAATGTCAATATAAACTATGCATGTCCCCTTTATACCAAAAAACTAAATAAATAAGGATTTAATACATATATACTGCCAGAGTAAACAGTTTTTACACAGTCAATCAATAATCATTATAAACATTTGGTTTTTATCATAATCACTTCAAAAGTAATACACTGGTTCTGATGTGCCAGCAGTGTAAACACTAAACACCAATACAACGTATCCCACTAAGTAGGGTCGACTACATAGATTACGCCATAATGTTATATCATTAAACCATATTTCGATTTAACTCATTAATCTATATATCTTTCTTAACAGTTTTTTTAGTTCTTCCTCTACCTCTATTGGTCTAGCTATCCTCCATCTGATCTCTCTTGATATTACATAATCTACATGTCTTCTTCGTACATGTCCAAACCACCCGAGCCTGTTTTCCACCATTTTTTCTACTTTATGTGTTACCCCAACTCCCTCTGATCTCTATTGTTGTCATTTCAAATCTTATCTCATCTAGTCTTACCACACATCCAACGCAACATCTTCTACTCCACTACGCTTGTTTTACTCTCGTGAACACCGATACAACAATAACAACAACAACCAAGTCTTATCCCACTAAGTGAGACCGGCTACATGAATCAAACAACGTCTTAGTATTCTGTCAAAAACCATGTCTTTCTCCAACTCATTAATCTCTATGTCCTTCTTAAAAGTTTCTCTTGTAGTTTTTTCAGGTCTTTCCCTACCTCTAGTGGTTTGACTCCCCTCCATCTGATATACTCTTCTTACTACATAATCCATTGCTACATAATGTCATAATCCACATGTTTTCTCTCTGCATGCCCAAACCACCTAAGTCTAGTTTCTACCATCTTTTCTATTATAGGTGTTACCCGAACTCTCTCTAATGTCATTTCTAATTCTATCTCGTCAAGTCTTACCACACACTCAATGCAACATCTTCATCTCGGCTACGTTTAACTTATGTTCGTACTGGTTTTTTTACCGGCCAACACTCATAAAATAGCGATAGTGTATGAAAATTAAACTCAATAAATAAAGCAACGTAGTTGAACATTCAAATCCACTAATTACAAATAGTTCAATTTAGTAACCAATCAATCACCTAATTTCAAATACCAAACACAAAAAACAATAATTCAAATTAAAAAATACAGTAATAAAATTCTAGAGAGAGAGAGACTAACAGTATCCCATATCTGAAGCTTAATCGGCCTAGAATCAATAGTAAGCATACGAGCACCAAACTCAACACCAATAGTAAGATCATGAACAGGTTGAAACCTCTTATCAGTGAACTGAAGGAGCAAACAAGATTTCCCTACACCTGCACCATAGATAAGCAAAACCCAATTTTGAAATCAGAATCGGTGACCCTTTTGAGCGAATTGAAAAGGGTTGTGATTGAATTAGCAGCGTACCTGTGTCGCCGATGATGATGTACTTGAAGAGGTAGTCGTACGACATGGTTTTGGAGATGAAACGACGTCGTTTAGAAGAGAGTTTTGTTTTGAGAAGAAAGGAAAGAGAAGTTATAGCGTTTTATGTTTGGTTTTGATTTTGAGTGTGAATTATGGATTTGAATCTCAATCAAAAAAACAAAGGTGACGTATAATGTGGGTGCTAGGAGGATGAGAAAGAAACATCTATCATGTATCCTTTAACTTTTCTATTTTTTAATATTTTTTAAGTTTGTTTTTACATGAGATATTTGTATGGTTTTTTTACTCTTAAAAGATATTTTTAAGTTCAAACCATTCCACAAAAGCACATGACCTAACCTATTTAAGGTCTAGTTCGGCTTGATTAATTACAAGGACAAATTCAAGCTTATTGAAAGGCCTATTTACTTCTCTTGAAAACGCAGTACTGGTCATTTTTGTTTCTTGAATATGTAAGAGTAATCGCAATAATCTATCAATGTTGATATTAACCTTTTAACACAGGGATATGAATGGAGTATTTATAGAGATTGATATGACAATAAATAAATAAGTATATTTAAGAACTAATATGACAATATTAATGAAACATTTTAACGCAATAAAGTATTTTGATTAACATAATGCACAATCAATAACTATTTTTAAAATTTTAATACATTGAATCATCGTGACTACTTGTTGCACAATAAGAGACCAAAATGATTATTACCCTTAAAAAATAGTTTATTTACGTATGGATTGAACTTTTTAGAAAGCCTAATAGGCCGCCATATTCGTTGTTATATATACTATTAGATGAATGCAACTCTAACGTTAACCGACGATTAACCGCTTTTTGTTTGGACAACTTTACTTGTAACAACTCGCTTTTGATTAAATTTAAGTTTAAATCTACAACATATTTATATATAAAAAAAACTAACTAAATATTTAATTAAATATTTTTTTTGAAGTATTTAATTAAATATATATGTATATACTCGAAATCCTTAATATGAAATAGAATTTCAGGTCAATATAGACTTTTCGAAAGGTCGTATTATACCTTAAAAATCGGTCAATGACATATAATAGATCAGGTTTGAACCTTAAAAATTTAAAATAGGTCGTGCCTATTTAATCTAAAGTCTAGTTTAGCCTACTTCCATCCATAGTCATAACGTATGCGTCATGATTTATATTTGGTGATAAGTGTCGGGAAGTAGTAATTCTAATAATGATTTATGGCACTTATCTAACTTGTTTTGCAAGTTATTCAAGAAAAAGCTGAGAGATAATTGATTTTAATCATTTTATGCTTTACCTATCTTACTCTACCTAATTTTGCAGGAAAATGACTCAAGGCACTGAGCAAAGATGGAAAACAAGCAACAGAGTGCAACAAGGCAAAAATAGGCAGAACCACATGTTTGCTCGCCTCCCAAGTAGCCCAACTCGCCATGGCAAGTTAACAAAGGCAAAAATAGGCAGAGAGGCATGTTTGCTCGCCACCAGCTCGCCACCAACTCGCCATGGCGAGTTACCAAAGAAAAAAATAGGCAGGAGCATGGTTTTACTCGCCATGGCGAGTAAAGTCACTTGGGAGGCGAGCAAGGGC
>Ga0315914_1006354_pt1 | contig 16769 bp, 11 predicted proteins | sample MpolenodulesMG_FD_203920 | JGI IMG/M metagenome (GOLD analysis project Ga0315914, IMG submission 203920) | Medicago polymorpha root nodule microbial communities from Los Angeles, California, United States - elongated nodules | ecosystem: Host-associated > Plants > Roots > Nodule | place: USA...
CCTGGTTCCTTCCACAATCCGGAAGTAGTCCAATCCCCTTGCACTTCTAAGGAGATTTTCACTACAATCCAATCTGATTACAAATGCTCAAGCACACATGCAAGAGACTTCAAATACTCAAGCACACAAGCAAGAGGTTATAAAACAAACAAATTACAAAGAAATAAGTTTGGTTGAACACATAATATACAATTAGTGTTGTTCACAATACAAAATAAATTAGACTCTGACGACTCTAGAATTTCTAAGATATGAAAGTTATTAAGAAATTCTAAGTGTTTGATGCACAACAATTTCAGTAGAATTTTGACACAGTTTAAATGTTGATGAGTCTCTACTAATCTTCAAGTCTTCGTTCCTTTATATAGAGGTATGAAAGAGACGTTGTAAAGGTTCCAACACATCAAAGGGTCGTTACTGAAGCTTGATCAATCACAAATGATATGTTGATTGATTTGGTTAATGTCTTAAGAGAGAATAATTTGAAAATCATTTCTTGTATGTAGAATTAAACAGCAGAGACACAGTTGTAGCTTGTACTATACATAGGAAATGTTGGATTACTGGTCGTACAATTGTACTATTGTCCTTTCACTGTCCATTCTATATGGATAAACATCCACTGCCTTCTAATTCCTCTGAAATATTCGTTGCTTCAGTCTTCTATTCCTTCTGCATACTTGTGTCTTCAAATAAGCAATTAACTTACTTCAGGTTCTTCACTTCAGACTCTAACAGTCAGCTTCTGATGGTCTTCAGACTCTGATGTCTTCAGACTCAGACTTGCCACAAAGCATATCATGTAAATTCTTTTTCTCTTGATTGTTCTTCCAGAACCAATTCCTTGTTTTAAGACTTATAAATTTTAGTATATGGTCCTGCACACTTGAACAAATATTAGCATATCCAATTGAAATTTTATTACTTTGTTATCATCAAAACTCAAAGAGACAATGTTGAACACATTTTGTTCCAATAGAATATGTAGAGATGATTATTTGATGATGAATATGTATAGATGATTATTTGATAATTGTTGATGTATGAATGTATTGTTTGATAATGCAATATGTGTAGAAAATGTAAAGAATATGAAGAGTTTAATTGGTGGTGTGCATTATCGAGTCAATACTTGGCATACATGCATTCATAAGTCCTATATGTGGAGAATATGTAGAGAATATGTAGAGGGATCAATCAGTAAAATCACCTCTGACATCCAATGGTAGCACATGCTTGTAGAGTCGTGTCTAGAACATTGCATGCACATGAGTTTATGTGAAATGTCTCATACTTGATGATGTGAATTATGTGCTGTATGAATATATGTGGAGATGGGTAACCGATTGCGTTTATTATTGGTGGTACTTGTACACTTATGATAATGATGAGGACATGCAAATGATGAGAACGTAACTTGGTGGTTATAAGTAATGATGATTATATTGGTGATGGTGATAATGTGTGAATCATTTATACTTGATTTGGTGATTCCTTTGATGATGATGATTTCCTTGCCTAAACTTTTGAAACGATGAATTGTATTTATTGAGTTGATTACGTAATAGTATAGGTGATCTATATGGTTGATGTCAATTAGATGAATTGTATGCATTATGCAAAACATGTGCTTTATATGAAATAAGTGGATTTGCATATATGATTATATTTTCTAAATGATGAGGTTGCTATAATTTGATAAATGAGGAATAAGGTAAGAAAATCCCATATTGATTGATGTGTGTTAAATTGTGAAAGTATACATATTAGTCTATATGAATTCATTTTGTGAGTTATGTGAATGATGTATTTTGGTTTAATTTGTGTTGGTGAATTAAGTGACTTGGTGAATTTTTTGCAATATGTGGAGACTTTAACTATAAATGATGATAATTAGTACATATTATCCTGAGATTGATGTGATGATTTATTTAAGATAATTATTCACATGGTATTATAGGATGAAAAGTATGTACATGCATATATGGTAATTGAAATTCTTTAATGCTAATTATCTGGTTATATGTTATTATGTGAATAACATCTAACCTCCCGTGGTTGTTTGGTTAATCGTTGTGTTATTTATTTGAATGACGTAGGTGATTTACAGGCTTGTGTTGATTTGCTTTCTTGTGAGTGTCTGAGGGCTAGCTGGATGCTACCTCTTTTTGATTTTAGCTTGGAGTCTACATAGGCTCTGATTTCAGGAGTGTCGGTCTTGAGTCTTGTATTTTGATACCTTTGAGACTTATTGTTATTTATGCTAAGATTTGGTTGTATTTTGGAGATGTATTTATGAGGTGTGATACATGGCTGTTGAGATTTATTCTATGTTGCTGAGAATATTTATGTTATTGATTTCCGTTGCGAGTTTTATGGAAAACAAATTATGCATGTTTTTCATAAAAATGATGAAGTGACATCTAAACTCTTTTGATAATGATTTATCTGCATGTTTTATTGCTTTCGGGGTTTAGAGTGTTAAAGTCTTCATATGCACTAAGATAACAATATTTTTGCAGAAGGAAGTTAATTGTTCATAGGCAAAAATAATAAATCTTGAAAGCTAACTAGATCCGAGAAACCAGCGTAAATGATCAAATTAATATCATATATATCTTGACCATCAAATTACAAAAACCTTAATATCACATGTATCATTCTTGAAGCTCAATAAGTTTTAAAAACTCAAATCAAGTGTTGAAAATGATAAGCCATTCAAGGCTTAAATAAGGCCTAACAAAATTACTTGAAAAATTTAGCAAGTCTAGTTCTATGTGGCATATCAACCGGGTGCAAGAAAAAAGACATAAATGTGAAGCGGGTTTGATACATGATAGAAAGCTGCTTAATTGACATTTTCCTTCTAATGAACTCCATTTAAGATTGATCAAAATCACCTAGTATTCCAAATTTAACAACTTTAGATGTTAGATAGTACATACACCCCATAAATGCATTTTGTTGAACAAGTAGAATAAGTAGAACTTATCTGGTCTAAAACCTTATTCTCTCACATGCTCTCGTTCACTTTTGACATTGTTGGGTGGTGTTTGGGATAGAAATATACATGTTTTTTCAACTCATGTGATTAATCAAAGAAATCACAGTCGAAAACGACAATAAAGAATTACCCTTGCCAAGATAATCTTGCCCCGTTTAACACAAGAGGCCAACAAAGTGGCTATGATCAAAGCTGAATTAACAATGGTTATTAGCTTCAGTAACAAAGTGATGTTGCAATTGCAATTGGTACTAAAAAAGACAGTGGATCGTTGCAAATTGAAGTGAATTTGTTGGGTTTGTTGTTGAGGGATGGTGCGTCAAAAGCCTACTTCATTCTTTTATTTTACACTCCTTCTTTTAATTAGCTTGGAAACTAGCTTGTCTGTTATATTATTATTTTTTTCCCCATTTTTTCTCTATTCTTAACCAAGTAGCTAATTCACTGTGAGCACTAATGCTAATTTTATTTTCTTCCAATACAATTGCATTGAAAAAGACTCGGTTTTCAGTGTCAGCAACTTAACCTTATCTGTTACCTATCAGTTTCCAAGAAGCTTCGCCTATCATGACATATTTTTGGACTAACTTCTAATTAAATTAATAGTAGGTTTAGCTTTTTAGTGGGCAGGCGCTGCAAAACAGTCTTGAAAGACTAGCAACAACAATGATAACTTTAGAGAATTGATTGACCAATTATTGGTGTTAATGTTTTTGAATTTGGTTGTGGATTTAAATTTGGACTCGATAAATACTACAATATCATTGGGAGGGACTCTATGGAATTTTACTATCAAGCAACAAGCCAAGAATATTTTTGAACCTGATAATTGTTGGCCATATCTTGCATTTATTGCAATGTTTGCTCCCTTCAAAGCATCCGACAGAATTCACAATCTTGAATAACTATTTGCCGAGAACAATCTGGTTTGCGCCTGTTATAGTTACCTGAACCTGCTGGAAGCAATTTGCATATACCGACACGGCTGGCTCGCTTTCTGGTGAACGCCTGCTTCGAAAGATTTATCAAAACACCTCAAGGCTTCCTGCATCATAAGCCCACCACTTTCGCACCCTCTTTCGGTGTCATAGTTCTTGTTGTAACTCCAATCTTCATCATCCTTCAAGAAACAAAAACAACCTGTCAACGAGCAGCTACGATGTCGAAAGAACGGCATATCTTGACACCAACGTTTTTAATGTTTGTGGACTATTATATGATCATGATATAATTAAAATATGCCTAATTCAACAAGAACTCTTAAGAGAAGGAAACACTCATACACATAGAATCTTGATTAATCGAAGCATGAGGATATTATATATTATTTAAGAAACTTCATTTACAAATAATCTAGCATACAGACTAAAAAATAAAAAATAATTGTCAAACATCTTAACGAGTTGTACTTCCCAAGCACTTTAACTATCCATCATCATATGTTGCATTTAAACAAAAGTATGATACAAAGGCTTTAAGATGGTACGAGTAAATTAAATATTTTAACAAATTAAAGCAAGAGCAATATCATGAAGGAATAGATAAATATGAATTCTACAGTAATTAGTAGAAAACTTTAAACAAAAACCTTAAAGGTTTTTTCGTCTTATCATGCCATAGAAGTATAAACGTGCAGGAAAGGTCAATAATACGGTCGCGGTGATTTTTGGATGTCAAGTTATTGGAATAGCATTGAATCTCAAGTTTTGGACTCACCACCGAGCTTTTATTTTTCCAAGGGAAAGGGGAGAAGTTCGAAAAAAAACCATATTTTAAAAAGATCAAAGGTCTGGGGTTTACTTACGCAAAAGGAAGGTATTAACACCCTAAACGTCTATAGTATTCCACAGGAACCTCTTGTTTTTATTTATCTTTTGCTAAATTGATTACTTGTAAAAAAAAAAGCCTAAGAAGTCTAAGTGTGAAAATAAAATAAAAAATATTTTTGTCATTTTTTATTGATTTGGAAAGACAAAGTCTTTTGCCTACATACCCAAAACTGGGATCAAAATCATATAGTTCATGTTTAAAAAAGCCGAGTGATGGGTTAGATTGATTTTAAATTTTGAAAAAGGTTTTGAGAGGATAAGAGGCCGAAATGACATGGAAGAATAAAATATGAGGTCGATTGATTTTAATTGAAAAGGAAACCAAGTCTAAATATGGTTTATATTGATTAAAATTTAATTGAGAAGAGAAAATAGAAGTCACTTGGGTTAAAGTCCAAGGTTTGTTAATAAAAGATTTTTTTGGGTTTTCCATATTTGAAATTTTTGGAAATTAAAGTGAGCTAATTAAAGTCTAAACAACTAAGTGTGACGGAATAAAATAAAGCGTGAGAGATTAAAATAAAGCGCGAGGGATTTCACTAGGATGTTGGATCCAAAATAAGTCCCTTTTCCTTGGATTTAACCTAAAATTACTAGCTGTTTGATTTTAATGTCCTTAATTTGTCCTTGATTTATCCCTAATTTGTCTCTAATTGATTTTGTCCTTGGTTAAGGTCTTGACATAAAGCGGAATAAATAAATATGTATGTGTCGGTGCATATTCTTATTTATGTATTTACATTGTTCCTAGATACATTCTAAGGTCTCAATAATATAAATGAAAAAAAAAATGCATAAAAATGCAAGAAACTAGAGACTAAACAAATAAAAGAAATGCAATAAAAATAAACTAAAAGACCTAAAAAAGTTGCACACAAGTATGTGTGCTTAAAAAAGAAAAAAACAGTAAAATAATTAAATAGAACAATTAAAAGTGAATAAAGAGCTTTGGAAATTAAAGAGAAGAAAATTTTAAGAGAAAACAGGGGGTGCAGAAGCAGGGAAAGGGTGTATAAATAGTAAAACTGTAGAGATTATAAAAAAAAATGCAACATAAAGCCAAAACAAAGTAGATCTGCACCGTCTGATTAATCAGACAGTCTAGATCTGATCTCATGGAAGCAATCTTCCAGCCACTGAATCCAGATCTAAGGGTTTTAAAAACCAGAAGAACACCGTAAAATTAAAAGAGGTGCGCACAGGAACAAATAGGAGCCAACACTGGCCGTCAGATCCAAGATCTGAGGGTCCAACCCTGAAGGTGCATGGTAACATAGTAAAACAGTGCACACTGAATCAAGAGGAAAAGAAGGAGTATATAAACGAAAAGCAAGAGAAAGAATTCATTTGATTTTTCCCCTTCTCTCTCTAAGTTCCAGTTAGAGAGAGAAGGTCTCATCCTTCTTCTCTTTGTGTCGCTGTGCTTTGTCTTCTCCAGCCAAATGTACAAACTCCGGCGCGGTGGTGGCCGGCCCAACAGAGCGACGCCACCACGTCGGAAAACTCAAAACACAATAATTTAAAATAAAATAAAAAACTATAGATCCTGACATCCTTTTTCACATTAAACTCAAATCCAAACTCGGTTTTCGAAGAAAATCGCAAGGTAATCGTAGATCTAAATCTCCATTTCGAAAATAAAAAAAACTTCATTATCTTTTTTCTTTGTTCAAACCGATATGATTTTTAATGAAAACGAGGAACATTAGATTTGAATGACATTTTCAAAAAAAACTAACGAAAATCTCTCTACCTTTGTTTCCAATTTCCGTTTCACAGTTTGTATTGATGTTGTTACTATTGATTTCGAAATGGAGACGTTTGGATGTTTATTGTTGGAAACCTATTGAGATTCGAAAGGAAAGAAAAAGTGGTGATGGATGAGTTTTGAATTTTGCGGTATCACTGTGTTGGTTCAAAAATGGTTGTTATGTTGATGAATGGAAAAAAAGTTTATAGTGGAAAATATGTTGAGTCTATGTTGTTCTTCGGTGTTCTTGAGATTTTATTATTTCTGGAAATTTTATTGGTTTTGATTTTATTGATGATGAAGATTAAGGTTTTTGTTGTTTACTTTGTGGTTGCCGCAGATCTATGCCTAGGGGTAGGTATTGGTAAAAAAAACTAAGCCAATCATTGGCTGGGTTTATATAGTACTGTTTTTTAGGGTTTAATTGCAGGTGTACCATGGGCTGGAAAAAGGTGTTGTACAATGAAAATGGTTCCTGCAAATGAGGTGTCACTGGACTCTGCAGTGTATAAAAAGGACAAAAATGCCCCTGGCTGGGCTGGACCAGACTTTGAGAAAAAGGACAAAAGACCTATGGACTTAAAATAAAACAAGATAAAAATTGTTTATATAAAAAACGAATTAACCTAAAGTAAAATAAAAAAGGATTAAAAATAAAATCAAATAAAAATAAAATAAGAACAAATAAAAATAATTAATTAAGTAAAAAGTAATAAAGAAAGAGATAATAAAAATAAATAATTAAAGACTTAAAACTATCCCTTCGGAGTGACCAAACATTGCTTCCCTGACATCTGCAACTCCTTATACCATATGGGCGCCCACTGCAATAGATGAAATGGCATTACGACGTCATCTACCCGACATGATAGCATGAAAGTACTTAGAATTAGCGTCAACTTCCTGAAGCCATAGTAGCCTCGATTGTTGCCACGAAATACTAGCATTAGCCCTTGATAAAGAGTGGAGCACGGCTGATGCCTCATGCAATTTAATCACATCATCCTCAGATAACACATTGACTTCTCCCCTAGCCTCCAAAATACCCATCTTATTTTTTAAATAATTAATCTTTCAAGGTAAATTACGCGAATGAATCAGATGTCAATCTTTAAGAGCTGACTTGATCCATTTCAGTTTTTCCTTTAAAACAAAGCCTCCCTAACCCTCCAACTAGAATGACTCTAATTTAGAACGAACAAACTAGTGGTATCCCGGAACATCAGACCAACATTTCAGCATCCTCACCGACTTCGGCCCCCAGTTATGATCATCAACCGACAAAACCAAGGGACAGTGGTCGGATAAACCACGCAGACAATCAACTTTCAAACAGTTCGGCCATCTAGAACACCACTCCTGAGACAATAAAAAGCGGTTTATACGATTCATGGAATTCCCATCCCCCTTATACCACGTGTAACCTTGACCATGCAGAGTGAGATCAGCCAAGACATTGTTATCAATAAAATCATTAAAAAGGTCACAATCACTTGAATTAATCGCAACCCCCCTAGACCTTCTTTCTTCCAATCCCCGAACCACATTAAAATCACCACATAAACAAATGATTTTCCCCACAAGCCGTTGAAGATGCTCGGACAAAGAATTTCATAACAATTGTTTCGCCCCATTATCACAAGGAGCGTTGATATTAAATAAATAAAATTCATCATTTTAATCAATGAACCGACCATGGATGAGTAACACATGCTCAAAACTAACCGACAACCAAACCTCCACGATTGAAGTGTCCCACATAGTTAACAAACTCCTTGATGCCCCCCTCATCCGGTCGAAAGGAATAGGAATGAGATACATCTCCCCATAAGGACAAACATAGAGCTTCATCAATTACTGACATCTTCATTTCTTGCAGACAAATAATGGAAGGATTATTTTTAGATAATAGTTTACGAACTTCCGGTCTTTTTACAATCCCTCCCAACCCCCTAACATTCCATGAAAGAATCTTCATTACACCCCTTTACTCCCCTCCTACCGAACCCCCCTCATCCATTGAAGTGTTCCACATAGTTAACAAACTCCTTGATGGCCTCCTCATCTGTTTGAAAGGAATAGGAATGAGATATATCTCCCTATAAGGACAAACGTAGAGCTTCATCAATTACTGACATCTTCATTTCTTGCAGACAAACAATGGAAGGATTCTTTTTAGATAATAATTTACGAACTTCCGGTCTTTTTACAATCCCTCCCAACCCCCTAACATTCCATTAAAGAATCTTCATTACACCCCTTTACTCCCCTCCTACCGATCCCCCCCGCCCCCACACACACATCATTCTTTGTGCGCCCCCTCCACTAGCCTCTCAACCTTCTCTGTTTTCTTTGTCCGACCTCGTGACAACAACCTGAACTGATTTGATTTGTCTTCATAAAACTTTACCCCCAAATCCTTACCAAAACAATTCACATCTTTCTTGACCTCCTCCTCCTTACCTCGCAATACAAACCAATTCTTCCAATCATTATTAACAGACGTTGAAGAAGAAGAATCTGAAACAAGTGACCCTTTAGAAATAGCTTCAGACAAAGCTTCTAATTTTTTGACCCCTCTGCGTCTATGCAACTTTTTCATCAGAATTTTGAGAACTTGCTTACGATCCTTATCTGGAAGTCTTGCAATTTTCTTCACATTATGTGCCGAATGTTTCAGCTTACCACCAGTTTTCAATTTATTTTTCAAAGAACGTTCCGCCCCTTTTTTGGGTAAACTTGCTTAAGATCTCAAATGTTGCTTAGAAGCTTGATTGGAAGACGACACCACCCCCGCCTCACCATGAACATGATCTTTAAGCCATTCAAGACTCCAAGGCCCTGAACTAACGGACTGAGTAGCCATTGGAGGACAAGACAATTGTCTTTTTGGTCGGTCACTTCTTTCTTTTTTATCACAAAGAACTTGTGTGTCTGCCTTCAAAACTGGTCCATCTAGAATATGGTTAATGTCACGATCCTCCTCCTTGTCGCACCTGACCACTACTTTCAAAACATTAGAAACAGTCGGTTGCGGTGGCGCACCTACCAAAAAACAATCGGTATACACTATCAAAAAACAGTCGGTATTCATACATTCATTCAATAATGTGCTATCAAATGATTTAATGATTTTTTTTAAACACATTATATTGATGTGTCAAACAATCATTTGATGCATTTATAAAGTATTCTTACATTGATAATGTAAACAAGTTAAATCAAATTGATATATAAAAAATAGTTTAAACTTACAAAAAATTGAGAAAGATCTCAATAAAATTAAGAAAAATAAAACAACCATACATGGATGGGAGAGTAACTCTTTTCATGCTCATGTCCAAACGCTATACATTGCTTGTATCAATGTATTTGTGAGGTAATAAGCAGAGGCAATATGATGCTCAGTAGAAGGAAGACAACGGTTCTTGTGATAAAACAAAATTCAAAAACAGAAAAAGAACCTTTAAACCAAGTAATATATTAAATAGTTGAAGGCTTGAGGCACAACATTATTATATTAAAAAAGTCTTAACATCATCAGGGATATCCCAATAGGGGTAGACAATGAAAGACTATAAAACAGTGGCTACAGAGGCATCTTAGTCATAATTAAACTGCAAGTTAGAACTTAAAACATTTTTGGTCCATGTTTTCTTGTCTAGGACTGTTTTTTACAACGTTTTGTACAAAATATAGTATCATGGACAATATCAATATGTCCAAATCCCACTACGATTTGACCTCCTGCGATCCTTTAAGTTATTTTATTATCAATTGGTCATTTAAGTTTCTTTTGGTTGTAAATTGATCTTTTAAGTTATAGAATGTTTACACTATCATCCACTTTTCAGCAAACTTTGTTCAAATGTGTTTATGGACCCTTTAACATTGAAGTGATAGGTCCAAAAATGCTTATGACATCAAACATGATTAGTCACACGCATTTTCTTCTTGTTTTATAATTCAAGCTTAATTTTACAAATAAATATTTCATCAACAATATTATAAATCAATTAATTAATCAATTCTATTTCAAATCAAAATACTTAAAAGAATAGGTGATCATTAGGCCACACTATTCCTTATTCATTAGGCTCTTTCCACTTAAACAATAGGTGATCATACTTTTCAGCATTTAATTTGAGGACATGACATTTTCTAGCAAATTTGAAAAGCAAAACAAAATCAATAGCATAATCTGAAATCATAAAATGAAATAAACTGAACCATAAACTGTTTAAAAGTTTTTTTTCTAAGATGCCAAATTAGCCACCCAAATTGAAAGCATTAAAAGAAGCACATTACAAGTCAACAACATCAAATCAACCCAAGTGGGTTGGAAACTATTTAAAAGATAATATGAGACATGATCAATATCAATCAATAAATATCAAAATCTAGAATGCCATCATTAGAATTTGATAATTTCAAACTAAACATAAGCATAAAATCTAGATTAAAATTTTCAGAAACCCTTTTGAACTTCTGACTTAACTTCCCATATTTCAAAATCTAGAATTTCATTCCTAGAATTCGATAATATTACACTAAACATAAACATAAAATCTAAAATACATTTTTGAGCAATCATTTTGAACTAGTTAGTGATCCTTAAATCTTTGTGTAGGATCAGTGAGGAACTTAAACACTTTCTCAGCTGATAGAGGAATCCAAAGGGTGGCAGCACCAACAACAACCATGCCAGTTGGCTTTCCTTCACTTGTGTTTTTCTCAATAGAGATCCTGATGCCTCCAATGCTATCTTGAATTATATTTGAAAATCCCAAGTTACTTGACATGGTTAAACATTCACAGAACATCTTAACCATTCAATGAGAAAGCATCAACACACTATTCATCACACTCTTTGTTTCTGTTTTTCTATCTTTTATGTGCTTCACTGCTTCATCTATAGTTTGGCGAAAAGGTCCATACGAGAAGCCATTGTTGTGTAATGCTTGTGGTTTGCATTTCAAGTCTAAAAGAAGCCTTGAAAACTATCTCCCGAAGATAGCCCAGCAAAATCTGTCAATGGTTGCAGAATCTACCTGCCAAAGAAATTAAAATCAAAGCATCTTAGTACTCCAAAAATAAAAAATCAATGTGACACCTAGGTGATTGTATTAGTATCTATTGTTATGGATTAGGTATTTTTAATTGAGACGAGATGATTAGATTTTACAACATTTAATTAGCGGCAATGACATGCACCGCCCAATTCGAAAAGCAAAACAAGATCAGCAGTTCAACACAATCCGAATTAAAGAAATGAAATAAATGGACTCATAACCATGTAAAAGATAATTATATACTTGATCAGAATCAATAAATATCGAAATATTGAATGTCTGCACTACAATTCGAAACATAAAATCTAACGTAAATTAAATTTATGAGTACCATTTTTATCGATCTGTCCTTTTGACCGTCGGACTTGAATTCCATTCTGTCCATTTTTTTAATCAGAGAAATTACACTTGATGAAATAGAAAAACTGAACGATGTCACCAATAAACCACCTAAGAAAGGACATAGTAGTTGACGACAAGAAATGAAAATCATGATCAAGGAAAAGCATCAGGTCACAATGAACCTGCAACAAGTTGTTCCAGTACAAAATTAAAATAAGAACAGGGAAGTAATAAAATGATTTGGCAGAAATGACAATGAATAGATGCAATCAGATCAAATCCGCATACCTGTGTGTAGTTAAACCAAGAGAATCGTTCTGTCTACATTTGGTTGAAATGATTGACTGCAGATAATAATGTGAAGAGCGGCCAGTAGTAGCGGCTAGGGTTCCTATCCAAACCCTAACTATCTAATATATATATAGCATTTATCAACTTTTTGCTTTGGACCAAAAACACCTCCTTTTCTTTTAAAAAGATGGGCAATTATGTAATTTAGAATTTAATATTTTTTATTAAATAATTTGTGTATTCATGTATGAGTCCTTTTTTCCTTAAAAAAAAATGTATGAGTTCTTTTTTTTTCTTTCTCAAAATAAATGTTTGTGTTCTTTTTGCCTTCAAATGATGTGCAACTCTCATTTAAGGCCTAAAAATATTACAAAATAAACATCTCTTTATAGTGTAGTGTCGCAGAGGGATGAAAAATAGTATTAAAATCAAGACAAGCCTAAGGGTTAGACCACCACAAATGAAAGTAGATGAAAGAATGAGAGTTATGCGATTTCAACCGCCACCAAGAATGAAGGTTGATGCAGTCTAGTAACCAATCCAATGTTAACTCTTTGATTAAAAAAAATCCTTGCGTTGTGCTCCTTCCAAACAATCTAGTTAGTATCCAACCAAACAACTTGAACTCCTACATTATCTTTATTGAAACCATTTGAAACTCCAAATTGAACCGCGTATTCCAAAACATCAACTAGATTAATAGTTGAAATACTCAACCAATGAAGAACGAAATCTCAATTACCGCCAAAAGATTCACTCCCTACAAACAAATGTATAATTGATTCTTCTTTCCCGTAACCTCTAGCGTAGGTCATTCAAACATGAATCACCATTCCACAATAAGATAAATTGTCTCTTCCAAATCCCCACATAGTAGACTGATTTATGTTTTTCTGCAAGAAGGTTTCGAGTTTTATGCTTAGTTTTATTCTATATGTACACTAGTAGTTTGCTATGCGTAATTCTATTTTATGCTTTCTGCAGTTGAATGATTTTTCTTCTAACCAGGGACGAAGCTAGAAGGGGGACTTGCAATGTTATTATATTTTTCGATCTCAATATTTATTTTGTGGACTTTTATACAATATTGTATAATGATATTTTTTTGAATCAATATGTTTGTCATTATACAAAAATCTTTAACACTGATAAAGAGAAGAGTTTTTTCACTAAATTATAGAAGAATCTTAATATTTAACTATAATTCCAATTTATCATACTTCATTGCAATTTCCCTTAGAAATATAGAATTATTGTCTATAAATTTGTTTTCACACTCTCAACCACTACCAAAGATTTCAAATATTTTCTTTGTTCATATTTTCTTTCAATGTTATTCGTTGTTTTATATTTGCTTTCAATGTTATTCAAATATTATTGTAATCTTGTCATTTTCTGACAAACGTTAAGATATTCAACTTTCTTATAATTTTGAATATACCTTATAATATCTAAAATATCTTGTATATATCATGCATTTGAAAATTTATTTTTTCTTCACTAGATTATACTTTCAACTCTGTCCCCCTATGCTAAATTTCTGGCACGGTCCCTGCTTCTCATTAAATTATGGTGACCCCACATCTACTAGAGTGTGCATAAGCTAAGTAATAATCAATATTATTTATATAAGAAAATGAAGTTAGTGTTTAGTGAAGTTTTTACGTTTCTAAACCATCTCTTTTGTTAACAACACAAATATTGAAACAGAAAGTCTCCTCATACTACGTTAGCAAGATTTATGCAGAAGGAAATTGGTTGTTCATAGGAAAAAATGATAAATCTTGAAAGCTAACAAGAGTCGAGAAACCACCATAAATGATCAAATATTTCAATTAGAAGCGTGTTCAAAATGAAAGGTATATTAATGCACATGCAATAACATTAATATCACATATATCTTGACTATAAAATTACAGTAACATTAATGTAGCATGTATCTTGAAGCTCAATACATTTTGAAAACTTAAATCAAGTGTTGAAAATGATAAGCCATTTAAGGCTTAAATAAGGCCTAACACAGAGAACAAGTTCCACCACTCACTCGTAATTGGAACATGGATAGATGAATGCCTACAAAAAAGTTAATGTGTGCGGTTAAAAATTTAGTCCATGAACATCAACTTTTCAACTAAACTTTTTGCTTATATTTCATTATAGATGGAGTGATTAAAAAAGTAAAAAAGAAAATTAAAAATCATAATGTTTTGGTGTGGTGCAACCTCAGTCAAGTTTACCATATTCCATTTGAAAGATATGGTCTTTCTAAGTTTTATAATTCATATAAACTTCCTTTTTTTTCTTCCTCTATGTATATTTGCATTGAATCTTCTTGTAATTAAATCCATCAGATAAGATATTTGTGTACCTAAGAAGGGCAAAATTTTAGTGCTGCAATTTTTTAGCATTTTTAATTATATGTGTCAAATGGCTATGGCCCGTACCGGCTAGACCTAAGTGTTAACGGGCTACTTAAAAATTGGCTAAAAAGCCTAGGAAAAAAATATTCAAATTGGAATTTTAAGTCCAAAACCCAATGTTTTGTTTGGGTTGGTGGTTTAACCCACGTATGCTAGTCCATTTTGATAGCTCAACTGGACATAAAGATTTCAACACTAAGTTTTGTATCATCATAATTTAACTGATATTCATAATATGGGTTTGGGTCAAACGTACTTAGTTTTTTTTTTGTACGGCTTTGTTCGTTGTTTTGCTTTATAATTTATGCGGTACTATAAAACTTAAGTCAATTTTTGATAATGTATTTGAATAATTTTATTGGATTGTCGTATTTTGTCTGATTAAGTAATGGATGACATTTTTTTTACAACAATTGATTGTTTTGGTTGTATTTTCTATATACTTTATTTGTCATTTATATTTGACAATCGAATTTTTTTTGAAATGGTGTTGTCGTTTATATTAAATAAATCACTATTTCTAGCGAAATAGTCACAAAATACTTATCCATTTTCATTAAACTTGCATTACATACAAATAACAAATAGATATTATGATTGATCTAAGAAAATGTGTCGCAAAATGATTGACCTAGGAAACTTGCATACAAGTAACAAATATACATTAACCCTCTCTCTTGATGTCAACAATGTTATGTTGTTCCTTATGATCTAAAAGGTCATATTTGCAATACCGGGTACAAAGCATCACGCAAGAGTCCATACACAATCAGATAGATATTTATGTGGGTACTTACACTCTCATAGGTAATTGAAAAGTAGAATAGTTGATAAAATCATTCCCACCGTAGGCTTAGCCAAAATTTATGCATACAATTGAGTTTAGAATCATTCACAAAGACTACTAAAATGGTGTGAGATATCATTTGTTCGCACACGGTAGGCTTAACCAAAGAACAATCACATATATCAACTGTGGTGGCCAAGAAATGGAATTATCTTGAATCCTTGATTAGTGAATCACATTGAAGGTTAATATTTGCATGAGTACACAGAATTGCAGACATATGAATCATAACATATTTATACGAAGCAGATTAAAAATAAGATGCATCTCGGGATCTTTTTAAGTATATCAACTAAAGCTACCTAATCATCACACAATTCAGATAACAAAAAAGGTAAAATCGATAAAAAATTAACAAGTCTGATTACATAGTATAACCACATTAAACCAATCATACTGTCAAGTAATCCAAATTGAAATTGAAACTAAAGCAGCGTATGAAACAATGTAAACAGTGTCAAAGACCTTACAAAATCATTCATAAATAACTTGAAAAATAATGTTTTGTTTAAGAGTCACGACCAGGTCGCTCTCTTTAAGACATTTTGTGGCACTGCCCAAAATTGTGCAAGACATGCTATCAACCACGCCGCCTCCAGGATAAAACAAGCCCAGCTACAACTGTGTGGTTAACTACTGCACTGTAGAAAACCGTTCGAGAATTACACCTTCAATATGGTACTTTACCACCATTCTAACATCTCACTTCTCCAAATATCAATATGGTATTTCAACCACTCAAATACGGTACTACGACCATTCTAACATCTAACTTCTCCATGAATTGAAGAAGAATATATATGTTTAAGATCATTCTTATTATACCAAAAAGAGACTATGATCTTAAAATATTATTTATTCCGAAGAGAATGAATTATCGAAGGGACTATGCTCTTAAGACCATTCTTATTTCCGAAAGGATAATAAACCGAATAGGGACAATGGTCTTAGGAACACTCTAAATTCCGAAGGGACGGAAAGGAGTAGAAAAAGGAGAAGGACTTATCAACACAAGTCAAAGGAGGGAGAAGAGAGGAAAAACACAGGAAGCATCAACTGTGAATTTCGGTGTATGGAATGCACTGTGTGAGATCTCTATTTATAGAGAAAGTTCACAACTAATAAGTGAGAAACTTTGGGAGCAAGTAATTCTCATATTAGATCTAGTACAAAAATATCTCAAATTGAGTATCAAAATATATCATATTGAATTC
>Ga0315914_1006355_pt1 | contig 16769 bp, 12 predicted proteins | sample MpolenodulesMG_FD_203920 | JGI IMG/M metagenome (GOLD analysis project Ga0315914, IMG submission 203920) | Medicago polymorpha root nodule microbial communities from Los Angeles, California, United States - elongated nodules | ecosystem: Host-associated > Plants > Roots > Nodule | place: USA...
CCACCACCACGAAAAGTACCAACCAAGGAAGCCAAGAAAAAGTGGAAATTGCGAGGTCTAAAGGAAAAATTACATCGACTAGTCGAATCCCTTCTTCGTGGGAGCTTGTTGATTTCCAAAATCCAGATAGTCAACCATCACCAATAACTTCATCATTTAAAAGAAAAAGAGGTGCTCGTCTTGGTAAAACATCACTTTCCCCACTTCCACCAGCTACTCTGTATCCAAAGCCTAAGGCTATTCCGGTTATGAGGCCTATTGATTATATGCCACGCTTCATGCTTCCATTTATTGAAAAAGTGGTGGATGTTATAGGCGATGGACATTGTGGATTTCGAGCTATAGCCGAGCTCATGGGATTGACCGAACAAAGTCATATCATGATTCGTACACATCTTATTCAAGAGTTGAAAGATCATAGAGATGATTATGTTGAAGTATATGGGGGTGAGGATCGCTATAACTATATTTTAAATGGCTTACATCCTCCCGCAAATATGAAAGGTTGTGCACATCTTGTTGATAAGTGGTTGACTTTTCCGGACATTGGACACATTGTTGCTAATTATTACAAAAGGTGTGTTTTCGTGTTAACAAATCTTGAAATTGGAAAATCAGAATCTTTTTTCTCACTACGAGGGTCACCACCGCCGGGTAAGCAAAAAACTCCCATCATGTGCCTTGGGGTAATTCCGAATCATTTCGTGCTTATTTTTTTGAAGGATGGTTGTCCACTACCTCCATCATCTACGGAGTGACACAATCACAAGAATGAAGATGCGGTGACTTGGGAAGATGAGTATTTGGATCAACATAAGTTGTTCTGAAAGCTCATGATTATTGAAAGTGGAAACAAACCGCCGCAACCACAAAAGGAGTCAAACAAAGCGACGCCTATTTTGTTGGACACTCCCGAAAAACCAAAGCAACAATTTGAAGTTATTGCAGAAGATGAGGAAGATTCTACTTCACTTGATCTTCCCCAATCACTTGGTCTTTAATGAGTGACTTTTTTGTCGGTGTTAGTCCTTTTTTTTGGTAGAAATTACACCGACGTATATTTTGGGGTCGAAATTGTAACGCCAATTTTTGTGGCCAATATATAAGTAACATTATGTAATTTATATAAATATATGATAATTTGACTTTTATGTGGTGAAACTAGTGCATACTTATTTCTTCTTTTTTAATGTTTACGCATTTATGTTAATGCATTTTATCTACATTTTATTGATTATTTTGTTTCGTTTAATTACATCCTAATGTATGATTTTATTTCTTAAAGTTTTTGTGAAGTGAAACATGTCTGAGGTTGCAAAAATTGAAGGCCGTGTTAGGTACTCCACTTTTAAAAAGACAGTTAAGGTTATGATAACGCCGACCGACTCTCTTGATGATTTGAAGGCACAACTTAACACTTATTTTGAGCATCTTGGTGAAAATCAATATACACGTCACTTGTTTGGTCAAATGCCATGCATAGACCTAGGAGAAGATAGAGATGAATACGCATGGAAAATGACAGGTTATATGTCTTGGCTTATTGAAGACGATAGCGACTTCGGATTTATGTTTCGGAATATGGTGGAAAATAATATATTATATATGTATGTTCGTTCCATATGCAAATGCGTTGAATGTAAGTAGGGATTTAATTTAATGATATGTAATGAGTTGTAATGTGTTGTTTAATTATGGACACTATGTAACGTTTTGATGAATTTCAAACTTTTATGTATTTTGAACCAAATGTCGGTTTGATTTAATCATGGACAATTGTAAAAGATATTGTATTTTTCTTGTTTATGACTGAGTTTAAATGTTATATCAGTTATATTGCCTTTGGAAATGCTCTGGTTTAATTACAGGTAAAAACTGTCTGAAAAATGGCTAGGAAATGCTTTAGAATTATGCAGAACCCACTGTCTGCATAATTGTTTTTCTCGACAGTTAACTGCCAAGGTTTTCCTCAATAGTTAACTGCAGCCAGTTTTTGAATTTCTCGGCAGTTGCCGAGGGGCAATTTCGTATTTTACTTGTGCGTCTGAGCCTTATGATTTGTGTGAACAACAATTTTCTTACCTTTTTCTTTTTGCATATGTGGTAATTAAAAATCCATGGTTTGCATGCATTGTAAGAAATTTAGATGTAACTTCAGAGATAAAAATTTAACCTTGTAACTTCAAGCGACAGAATTTTAATTATCTCAAGAACGATTGTAAAATGATAATTAATGTCACTTTAATTAATAATAACTTTCTCATTCTCAAATCTAAAAACAATGCATGGCAAAAGTAAAAACACAACTATATGAAACACCAAATCAAAATTGAATTAAAAAAACAATTATAATTCAACACAATACAATTTCCAAATAAAAAAAAATAGATTTAAATATCAAATTTGATGCTAACATTGCTAAGTGCCATATTTTTGCCACAACAATTTACTTAAATTGTTTATTGAGCAACAAGGCACATTATCTAGAAGATATCTTAGCTCAGCTCTCTCTGCAAAAATTGATGAAAACAAATAAGCTTTCTTTAGTAACCAAAAAATGTGGAATTTCATGAAAAATTGACTTCAAGTTCAAGAGTCTCATATATGGGCTAAGATGTGGCATTATTATCTTCTTCAATCTTTGGCTTCTTACTTTTAGGTGCTTCACCTAACAGAGAGATGTGCTTGCTAGTGACTGTGCGTCCCGCCCTTAGTTTTGGACCGCAGTTTCTTTCGGGATTCGGTAGAAACCTCGCAACTTTATTCGCTTAGAAAGGGTAAATCGCCCTACATTTTGCATGAAAATGAAACTTGAATGATTAGACAATAAACATACCTTCAAAACAGGTTCCTTCACAAGTATGACACATCCGGTTTGATCTGCTGGAGCCTGGATGACCTTTAATCGAATTGTTTTTTGACCTAAATTGAAAGGGAATCAAATGAGTAGTGAGTACAAATGCATATCAAAATTTGTGTGTTTCCAAGAATACCCTAGAATCACGAAATGAGAATGTGTAACTGAGTTATCGTTAAACTATTGTTATCAATGTTGTCAAACGGAGGCTATAGCGTAGCAGAATTTGAACAAGTCGCTATTGTTTTGCACTACGAAGCAAAATTTGAAAAGATATTCATTTTCTGCGATCCACAATTTATAGACATCGGTTGACATAAGGGACAAATCATTACTTTTTTGCATACAAGTGCTCTTCTTTCCAAGAATATCAGAATACACACCAAACAATACGATTGTACATGAAAAAACAGTGAACTAAGACAAACAAACAAGCCTTAAGCACATGAAACCTTGCTAAAAATCCATGGCTCATGAGAGAAGCAAGTGCATAGAAACCAAATTTCACTTTCTTAGGGATTATGTCAACAAGGGCAATATCATTCTAACCTACTGCAAGACAAATGATCAAGCTGCATGTGTCCTTACCAAGTCCTTGAAGATCGAAAAATTCAAGGATGTGAGGAAGATGTTAAATATGTTCAACCTAGAGAATTTGAATTAAGATAAAATTTTGTAATTCAAATTAATATTCTAGAAGTCTTGTATACGATGCAATTCAAATAGTGGTTAAGTTAGTTAGGTTGCTTAGTGTGCCAATAACTAACCAAGCTGGTTTTGATGTTTTGGGTCTCTCTAATGACTAGTAAGCTTAATAAATAAGTTATATAAGTATTCACATTGTGACATTAATGAAGAAGTGTACTAAAATTAAAAATTTGCCTCCCATTCCCTTTCATTGTCTTACGTGTGTGTGATTCATTAAGTTCTAACACTTCAGTAGAAAATATAAGCAAAATTTGGTAAACTAAGTTGTATTGTATTGAGTAAAAAAAAATGTAACATATAAGGAGAAAAAATGACAAGTATTTTCATCTTATTCCTTCTAATCACCATTTTTCTGGACCCACATGAAGTTCAATAAGAACAACCCACCAAGCTAAGGCACATACCCTCCAGAAAACAACATCATGAGGGTGCATGTAAAAGCGTACAGGAGAACACACATATCAAATCTTAACCATCGAAGCCATCTCTAACGGCTTCCATAACTTATGCCGCAAAACCTGGAGGAGGTTATCAACCTTCTTGGCTATATAAGCGTGACTCAGCGTCATGCTCAAGGTACAACTTCATTTACCTATTTTTCGCACATAATCCACCTCCTTCTTCATATATTGACTCGAGCGTTGGAGTGACATCATGCCTACAACCACCATTCTCCCTCGCTGTAGAAGTTGGTCTCCTCCACACCAGAGCACTGTGCACCACCGCGACAACAATTGTTGCTACTGGTGAACCACCACTACATCTCTCTGATCTTCAGTCTTCACTGGACAAAGAAACTATTATAAACAAAAAATTTAATGTTAATATTTTTAATATATTAGAAGAAGGGGGGCTTAGAATGAGAGTTGGTAGGAAACAAAACATTGCTTTACTTGGTAAACTTGTGTGGGATTTGCTAACGCCTACTAACATTTTCCTTGCAAGAGATGGTAAGGGATCACCTATTTGGAAACATGCATTCCATCTCAATGGCATATTTCCTTTAATCATACATTTTATATTTCCTTTAAATTTCCGTCTTGATATTTTAGGAAATTTGCGAGAGCACGGTCTTCATACATTTTAAGATTAATTAGCAACGTAGCTTCCATCTCAATTATCGAGAACATGCACTTTTGATAATATTTGGAGAACATGCTCCTCACGCAGTCATTGTCTTTCAGCATTATCTTTTCAGTCTGCAAATAACTAGGACGTGCATACTGAAGGTCCTTCACCCTCCTTGTGTCTCCGGGGTTGAGTCCTTGATTGATTTCGTTAAGTTGATCCTTCAGCGTGATATTGACACGGACCTTGAACAAATGACGGATTCCACCATTGAAACGTACTTGAGCTTTGAACAAATGAGGGTCCATTATATTGTTTCAGATCTACACCATAAGAAATTAAACAATCAATGAAAAACTCATTTAAACATTTCATCAAACACTTGGAGTGCAAATTATACATAAACCCTAAAACCCATAACTAAAACATAAATACGCAAACATCTAAACAATTAAGCAATATAAATCATTTACATGTAAACATTGTATCATTTCTTGCCAAAAAAATCAAAATTTAAACAAACCCTAAAACTAAAAAAGTTATAATTTAAGAGGAAAAATATAACATATAAACATAAAATGTTTATGGTGTTTGATTATGAAAACTTACTTGTTACTGGAGTCTTGTTTGATTTGAACTTGAAGGAATTTTGGATTTGGGAAAGTTGAGAGAGATTTTGGAGATTTTAGATGTGAAAGAGGAAATGAGGAAATGAGTTGTTATATGATTTTTAAAAAGACACGCAACGTGACTTAACTCACACAGATGTATAACACAGCGTGACTTCAGATACATTGTGTTTAACACATGCCTTAATTAACTAACGCCGAATGCATTTTCAAAAGTGTAGTTAGAAGTGAGCAAAATGTGATGAGAGAAGAGCAATTTTCAACCCAGTGTGACATGTGTCACACCAGCCCATGCCCAATTAAAAAAAAATAAAAAATAATGCAGAAACAGAAGAAGCACGCACTTTGCTTTCCTTTCCTTTCTACTATCTCAGACATGCGCACAACACACTGAAACCCCAAAACCACCATTCGTCCATTCCACAGACTGAGCACCACGTCCACCACCCACTACCGACGACGACGGCGTCCACCAACTGCAGAACAGAACCAGACATCCAGCCACTAATATCTCTAATTTAGGTCATTTCTCTTTTTCCTTCTCTTTTTATATGTATAAATGGTAGAACTAGAAATTTAACATTTGGGGACTGGGTTTATCATTTTTATTTATAAATGGTAGATTTCAATCACCATGCTCCAACTTTGACTCAAGAGAACTAATTTTGATAGGCTAGGTTAAGGTTAAGGTTTAGATTAAGGGAGATTAGTCACTTTAGTCCCTGAATAGGAGAGAAGTTGTCATTTTAGTCCCTGAATGCATATAAATTGCAAAATAGTCCCTGAATGTAGACTCCGTTAGTCAATTTAGTCTCTGAATGTAAATTCCGTTAGTCACTTTAGTCCTTGAAATTGACTAACATAGTCTACAATGACTGTTTTGCAATTTCTATACATTCAGGGACTAAAGTGACTACTCTTTTTCCGTTCAGGGTCTAAAGTGACTAATTCCCCATTATTTAATTATTTGATAAAAAAAAATTGTGCCCCAATGATATTGCGAGTCCAGGTCCACCCCCGATGATGATGATGATGTCAAATGAAGTAGAAGGTGAGAGTGCAAATGTGCCAAATTGGCTTGCACTTCCAAGAGACATCACGGTGAAAATCCTTCAAAGGCTTGATCCTATTGATGTCGTAACAAGTGCATGTCAAGTGTGTCCTCTATGGTGGAACATTTGCAAGGATCCTCGTGTGTGGCGTACCATTCAGATTAACATGACCAATCGTCGCTTTTTTTCATGCTTCTTTCCTCCGGATTTGGTGAAGATTTGTCGTTATGCTGTTGATCGAAGTTGCGGTTGTTTGATAGACATTGATATTGAGTTTATTGGCACGGATCGTCTCCTTCAATACATATCTGAGAAGTAATTATTATCAATTTTTTTTATATGTATGCAATGTGAATATCTTTATGATTTTAATAATTTTGCATTTTTTCTTTTTTTTTTTTAATTCGAATTTTACAGTGCTGGTAACCTTCGACGCATGAGGCTGGTAGAGTGCTTGAAAATTTCAGATAAAGGATTCAGCGAAGCTGTGAGGAAACTTCCGCATTTAGAGGATGTGAACATTTCAATCTGCAACCTATCAAAGGATTTTCTTGAAGTCCTTGGCCAATCTTGCCCTAGTTTAAAATCTCTCCAGTTTGCGAAAGCACGACCTTCACGCATGTTAGGTGCTGATGATACCGAGGCTCTTATTATCGCAACAATGTCCACACTAACCCGTCTTGATATTAAAGGAAATATGCTTACTAATATCGGTCTTCTTGCCATTCTTGATGGATGTCCTCTTCTCGAGTCGCTTGGCATTGAGGAATGTTATCATCTTGATTTGAGTGACAGTTTAAGGAAGAGATGCCTTGAGCAGATAAAGGATTTACGACTGCCAGTTTTTGATAGCCGTTATTATCAAGTTATGTATAACGGCAATTCTAATTGCCATTCTTTATGTGGATTACTGTTATGAGTATTGTTTTGATGCTTAATTTTGAAGGCAATAGATATCATGATTTTCTGCTTTAACTGTTGTTATTTTTCATTTCTATTTATGAATAATTGAAGTACTTTATTAATCAGATGGATATTATCTATGAGTTTATAGTTGAATGATTTCTATTGTGCATTTTGTTTATAATTCTACTGTATTTTGTATGGAATGTAGCTGAAAATATTAAACATAGGAAGTTAGGGTCAACCGACTTATGTTAATAAGTTGTTATCATAAAAGTTATTCGTACTAAAAATATTTACTATGAAGCCCATAATAAAGGGAGAAACTAACCAGAAATTAATTGAGGAACAAATATTACTTTCATCGCTTTCAATTCAATATTTTTCAATTTATATTTATGATTATAGAGAATGAACAAATCCTGTGTTTGAAGTGTATGAAGCTGAGGAAGATCAGTAAATCCTTTTAGAGTTCAGGAGTCAATTTCGTTTAGTTGCGGCGGGGAACTGTTTGAGGCGTTTTCTAGTTGATGTTGGTTTTGATGGCTTTTGATCTGTTGCAGTGGGGGATTTTCTCAGTGTATCGGCTTTATGCTCAGAAGTAGAGGGAGTATAGTAGTGCTAAGTGTAACCATTATTAAGTCGGCTAGAATTGGACAGCAAGAGGAGATGGCGGTTTTAGCATGAATGCTAATTTTGGTATTTGACAGTGTTTTTCTTTTCATTTTGAGTGCAGATAAAGGCTTGAGAAGGCAGCAGATTGTTAGAGCAAATTTTATTAAAGAAAAGATGCTTCTCTTTGTCAAGGCAGAATAGGAGGCATTGCTGTTCACTTAATTGGCAGCAGCATTTTCAAGCTGATTTTCATATTAATGCTTCTCTTTTAAATGTTTAGCATCAAAAGTGGAGATAAAGGTAGCAAGTTGCAGTGTTCGGTTTAGTATCTTGAATCTATTTAAATTGTTCTTAGGCGCATATGTGGTTAAGGATTTTCAAATCTTGGAGGTAAATTCATTTTTTAAAACTGAGAAGTTGGTGATTTTTTGTTGTGTTAAGGAATCACGTGTTAAGAGTTTTCTTGGTTGTATCTCAAAATCCTTGTATGTTTGGTTCCGGAGTAGTAGTTGATGTTCATTACATCATCTACGGTTTTCTGGTAGCGTGTTAGTGGTTTGGAGCAAGATCCCAAGGTTTTTTTTATTTCGATTCCCAAGCAAATTTTGGCAACTTGTTCGAATGGGGGCTTATATTGGGGTTATTGGTGTTCGAGATTATATATCCCTTTAGGAGCTCTTTGGCATCCTTGTTGTATTTGGTGTTGTCAAGGGTATGTCTTCTAAAAACATTCTTGTTGTTTTGGACATCTTTTTGGCATTTCTTGTGCTTTGCGATGATCTTCCTTTATTTTAAATAAAATCTTATTTTTGCATCTTCAAAAAAAAAAACATAGATATCTAAAATCATTTTTCTGTCTCATTCATTTATACACTTATTCAATGTGTAAAATGATCAAATAACTCAATCATTTATTCTTGTACCCTTGTCTGTATTTTTGGGATACACGAGTAACTCACCTTATTTCAGTGGTGGGAGTTGATTTATCCCTCACCGACACTAGTGGTAATTCTTTTAGGGGACACACACCTTGTACTAGTAAAATGTTAACTGATTGATAAAAATTTAATCTTGTAACCTCAAGTGACAAAATTCAAATCCTCTAAAAAATTAGTGTAATTAATAATAATTTTCTCATTCTCAAATAAAAAAAAACAATCATGTCAAAAGTTAAAACAACTATAAAACACCAAATCAAAATTGAATTAAAAAACAATTATTCAACACAATACAATTTCCAAATATTAAAAAAAAAAACAGATTTAAATATCAAATTTGATGCTATGTGCCTTATTTTTGCCTCAACAATTTACTTAAATTGTTTATTGAGCAACAAGGCACATTATCTAGAAGATATCTTAGCTCAGCTCACTCTGCAAAATTTGATGAAAACAAATAAGCTTTCTTTAGAAACCAAAAAATGTAGAAATTCATGAAAAATTGACTTCAAGAATCTCATTTATGAGCTAAGATGTGGCATTATTATCTTCTTCAATCTTTGGCTTCTTACTTTTACGTTCTTCTTCGTTATCTTGTTCATGGTTAAGAGCTTCATTAAGGGCTGCTTCACCTAACAGAGAGATGTGCTTGCTAGTGACTGTGCGTCCCGCCCTTAGTTTTGGACCCCAGTTTCTTTCGGGATTTGGTAGAAACCTCGCAACTTTCTTTGCTTGTGCCTTGCTAAGAGACACTACTGCTCGAGCAAAATTAACCTGAAAAAAAGGACACATAAGAAACTTTCAAGTTGTGCTGCATCATGATCAAAGTAGTTTACCGAACCAAAAAAGTTTTAAGTTTGGCTACGTGCAGCCGGGAAGGGTAAATCGCCCTACATTTTGCATGAGAATAAAACTTGAATGGGTAAACATACCTGAAGAACAGGTTCCTTTGCAAGTATGATACTTCCAGGTTGATCTGCCGGCTGACCTTTAATAGGATGATTTTTTACCTAAAATGAAAGGGAATCGAATGAGTAGAGATTACAAATGCAAATCAAATTTTGCATCTATCCAAGAATACCCTATAATCAATCACATGAGAATGTGTAACTGAGTTCTAGTTATAATGTTGTTATCAGTGTTGTCAAATAACGGCTAAAGCATGGCGTAACTTAAACAAATCGCTATTGCTATGCAATACACTATTTAGTATGAAGTGTTGTCAAATAGCTGCTATATAGCACTGTAGCGAAGCAGAATTTCAAAAGATAGTTTTTTTTTCTTCTGCGATCCGCAATTGACAACATTGGTTGTTTTAAGAGACAGAGCATTACTTTTTTGCATAAGAGTGCCCCCCATCTCAAGAATACCAGAATACACACCAAAAAATTCGATTCTACAGGAACCGACAGTGAACTAATACAAACGAACAAGCCTTAAACACGAGAAAGCATGTAATCCCTTACCCAGCAGCGCATTATGTCCCAAATAACACTCATTGGTGCATCTGTCTTAAGCCCTATTGCACAAACATGAGTTCTAGAGATACGATATCCAGCATTAATCACAGCAGATCGGAAGATAACTGCGGATGGAGATGTGCATTTAAGGGTTGAAGAAAGGTTGTGCAGACTTAGAAATAGAGGAACATCTGGCAACTCCTGCAAATATAAAATACAATCATTGAAAATATTAGAAGATTTGATTCCCAATTTGTTGCAACACATTAAGAAATGTGATATGTATATTAGATATTTTACCACTTGAGAGATAATTGGTGTGTTTGGACCAATGTTTCAAAAACCAAACCGGACAGTTAACCGCAATTGTCCCCATTTGAGTAATTTTTCAAGCAGTTGAATCATGACCTGGAGGTCTCTTCAATTTGTTGTCCGGTTCAATTTTTAAAACGTTGGTTTGGAACACATAAATATACCATATAATATTATGTGCATTGTTCCAAAAAATAGGCCCTGCAAAAACACACATACCTCTGATATTGTATTCAATATAGCGGAAATGTGTTCGTAAGCAGGATAGCTGGATTTCATACGGTTCACGTCTTCTATAATAGAAGCTACCCATTCTTGATCATGGATAGGAGCAGACCATATAGGGCCACCCATAATGAATTTTCTCCCACAGTCAGTGCATTCTTGAGGAACAGCAGGACCGTATCCAGGCAAATGTCTGACACTAGTATTCTGAAAAGAAAAGAGAGAAGTTAATGAAAACAAGGTCGCCACTTAAGACATCAATAATATTACAGTCAATCAAAATAAAGTGACACTTGAGCATAGTATGGTACTGGTTGAACAAACAACTTAATTAAGCGCTTATAACATAAGTTCAGATGTATAAGCTATTTAGATAGAAAAAGATAAAATGAAGTTGAATTATTTTTAAAAATATTCTAAGTTGTTTTGATAAGCTGTCTTGAAGAGTTTAGAAATAAGCTGAAAACAGCTTTCGGACACATCATAAGTTCTCCCAAACAGTCTCTCCGGTGCTTATGCAGTAGATAAGCTCATCCAAATAGACCCTAACAGAGCATGTTAGAACAACATACTTACAAAGTTACAATAAGCACACGAGGAGTATGTAGAATATAGTGGATCAGAATAGGTTATTTTGTCTTCCAATTGGTTTATTGCTTTTACAAATAAAAAACAAATATGATTTTCAATGTACTTAGGTGTCAAATACGGTGCCAATAACAGACTAGAACAAGATACATACCTTGGAAATGGTCCTCCCCAGGGGTTGAAGGTGGAAAGAATCGCAACCGGTGCACTGATAGAGATATGAAAGCTTCAAAGGAGTTTCTTTCATAGCACTTGCGGAACTGCAATCAAGTATTTAATCTTTCTGTTAGAAACACAATCATATGGTGTAATATTACGGAACCATCATTGATAAAGACACTAACAAAATATTTGCTAAAAGACATGACTGCAAAACTAAGAGGACTTACGTGTATATGCGCACAAAAACACGAAGATAGAAGTCCTTTTGAAAAGATAGCACAGGAACAATATACCGCTTGTATCGGTTAGCATGACTCTGCATTATATTAAGAACAAATATCATAAGTATTTTAAAATACTTAAAGATATTCATTAGATCCAAAATTCTAAATAACAAATTAAGCAGTAACTCTCTTGGAACTTCTATAAATCTTAATTTCTTATGTAGGGGTATAAGGCCCGTTTGTTTTGGTTAATGGATTAAATATCACAACAATATAAGAACAAATATCTACCTTCACTTATATCGAACTTTTTGCTTTCAAAAAATTTTATGATATAAAATTACAATATACAATGAGATACAAATATAAAATGCAACAATTCTACATTCTACATTTGTGATGTGTAGTGTAGGGAAAGGAACTTCTGACGTTCAATTTCTAACATTCTCTCAAGTGCTGATAATTGACTTGACTTTCATGGTAATGCAAAGAACATATAACAAGTGTAACTATATGTGTCAATCAGGATATCCAGCTGCATCTCAATTTCTATTTAATTGAAACCAAAGGTCTGTTTGTTTAAATAAAAACTAAATTTTTAGGTATTATTTTTTATGCGGAAGCTGATTTGTGTTAGCTTATAATAGTGAAAATTATTTCTTAATCGCTCTCATCTACATCACTCATTAAAATCAGATTTTTTATTCAGAAACTACTAAAAATAGCCTCATTTTTATCCCAAAAAAAAAACAGTTTTTAAATTCCGATTAGTTAAACAAATATGATTTTTCTCTCGAATAATCTGCAACAAACGGAATCCAATTAAACTATTACTGATTACATTATAAAGTGCTTCAGATATATACCTCAATGGATGCAAGAACGATCCTCAAGGCCATTTCATGGATATATTTCCCTCTCGTCGGGTATGATCCATATCTGATGTAAAAACCGGTCGTTAGAAGACAGGTTCATGAAACAAACGATAGTGCAAAGAAAGTTCATAGTCAATAAGAGTATTAACATTACTTTGAATAGCAGACCTCCCCATTTGAACCGCAGAGTACAGCCATATCTGTTGCAGTACACATCAGTATACCTCCATCAGCAACAGATTGAACTGCCGAATCGAGAAACACAGAAGGCGAACCATATGGATCAAGATCAACCTGAAAAACACACAAATGTTAACACCATGAAAAGTGTATTTTCCTTATATTGAAAGCAGTTTTGTCAACCGCAGTTGCGCAAATAGCAGTTTATTCAAATTTTGCTATGCTACCGTGCTACAGTACCGCTATTTGACAATACTTTTGTACTAAATAGGACATTGCATAAAAAATAGTGATTTGTTCAAATTCCTCTATGCTATGATAACTTCAACGTTGATTAAAAGGTGAATAAAAGTGCATAATAGTCACAAGCATTGACTTACCACATCAAACTTTTTAGGGTTTTCTAGCATATACACACGAGCATCAGCAAGATGAGACTCCACTTTGGAAACTGCAACCGAACCATTAAATTTAATGTTCCTTCTGCATGCTTCGACAGATGCTGCAAAAAGTAAAAATCAAGAATAAGCATGCAGATGCATAAGCTTGATAATCAAAGAAGCACTTATCTCAAACAAAAGTAGCAACTATAAGTGCCCAAATAGCAAACCAACTACTAAGGGCCAGACGTTGATTTATAAAAAATAAAAAAAAGGTGATTTGAACATTCAATAATTTAGAAATCATTTTTAGAGATTGTTAAGAAAAGCGTAAATTATTGTGTTTGTTTACCATAATGAAAACAACTTTTTTTTATAAGCTGTAACAAACAGATGAAAACTGCTACAAGTGAATATTTTTTAAATGAAAATTTGTAATAACCAGGCCCTTAAAACCATGGAATAAAATTTGAAGATTATGTAAGCTCATGAACCGGTTAAGCACCTGGATCGTTGTCCAGAGCAACAACCTGACCAATCCCTTCTATTTCACGAGCATATCTGAGAGCCCTTAAACCAGAAGCAGACAAGGCCTATATGCAGATAAATAAAAGAGCAGTTATACACGACTCTAGTTTCAGATTCAACTTGTAGAAAGAGCAAATAAGTTAAATCAGGTATCGAATTAACAATAGTGATGGTGATGCTTTAATAACATAAACGAGTTATATAAAGGACGTCTAAAGGGGCAAACGGAACCTCAAGAACCCTCGGTGGCTCCAGCTCTGCCGGTCTTTTTCCTTCCGAATCATCAACTTGCTCTTCATCAGCACCACATTCTTCATCGATCTTGACTGAACCTTCCATTGTAGTGCATGATTCTCCAGGAGACGTCTCTTCTGCTAACTCACATTTTCCATTCAACTTATGATCTTCTGGTGGAGTTTTGTTATCAACTTCCTCCACAGCCATTTCAGATGAATCATTTTCAGATGCTTTCTTTGCCCCTTTTGCTTTCTTCAACAAATATTCTTCATGCTCTTGCTTCCTTTTCGATATAAATGCCCTCAAAACAGCAATCGACAAATCCCTGTTATTAACCTGAAAATCACAAAACAAGAATGAATATTAGATTCAATCTACACTAAACAAAAGTTGATTTCTTTTCATTTCACACGGAAAACAATTATAAAAAACTGAGGAATTACATAGAATAGAAACACAACAAAAATAAGTGCATGTTTGTATTGGAAGTTATTTTTGCAAAAACTTTACTTTGTAGCTGTAACAAAATCACATTGCCACCCTGATTTGGTCAAATTCAAAGTCATTTCAAACATATCTAATAAAACTTAACCACATAACTCCTTAATAATCCAATTAACAATCAAAATCACCACTAAATCCACAATCATTTCACAAAAGTTCCAAAATCAGCATCATGCCATATTCAAGTTTCAATTTTGTTCACAACCCATCATTTTTTTCACCACAAATCAAACATTGGATTAAAAACAATTAAAATTCAATTAGGGTTTTTCATCAAAACCATGATTTCAAAGCCAAATTTCCAAAATCAGCACCGCCCCATTACTCAAGTTTCAATTTTGTCCAAAACCCATCATTTCTTTCACCATAAACCAAACATCGAGCACTAAAAAATCAAAAATTTCAATTAGGGTTTTTCATCAAAACCCTGATTTCAAATCCGATTATAACAAAAAGGGAATAAAAAAAACAAACTTTATAATTACCTGAGCTTTATTGAAAAAGACTTTATTTTTCTTACTCATAAGAATCTCAGCTTCACCTTCCTTAACAACTGTAAAATCATCCAAATTTGTAGTCATTGTTTTGCTTATATCTTGCAAAAACAAATCCTGGGTTTGTTCAATTTTCTTCTTCTCTTCTTCTGTGCAGGTAGAAGAAGAAGAAGTACACAAAGATTTGAAAACAGAAAATGGGTTTGTTGCACGAACTAGGTTCAGTTGCAGTTTTAGAGTACGAGATTCTGCAGCAACCAACAACATAAGAAAGAAACCGTTTTTATAGTGCACATAGGTTTTAAATATCTAAATTGAAAACCCTACTTAGAATTTTTAACATTTTTCTCCTTTGTAAAAGAAAAAAAAATTACATTTTTCAAAATGTTTTCTTTTACCATAAACCCTAAAGGCCTAATTTTTTTTTGTTATTTTTAGATTTTTTTACTTTTATTTATCTTTCGATTAAACTTTATATTACTAGTTACCTCTTTGTCGAATTTAGACTATTGGACACTTTTTTCGTTGGAATCATACATCATACATACATTTTCCTTTCTTTCGATTAAATTGAATCATTTAAATTCAGAAATGTAATTATTTTTAGAGTGTGTGGGAATTTATTATATGAATTGAATACATGAGAGTAAGATTCTTACATGTGAGGAGATCTTAGTCATAAAGTTGTATTACCATGAAATGATTTATGTGTGTCATAAAGTATTACCATGACGAGATCTTAGTCGATGTAGCATAGAATAGGTTTGCATCGAGTAAACAATCGCGATTGAAGCTCTGGGAGTAAGGTTGAGGATGAAGCTTGCGAGAGATCCAATGTAACCATTGATAGTTGTAAAAATCGTTGTAGCAGAAGTGATCAAGTTTCTTACAAAAATTAAACACATGGGCTAAATGATTATGAACATGATAGTTCTAAACAGTTTTCGGAGCTTGAAAAAAATTATTAGACAATTACTTTTTCTCATGTTAGAAGAGATGAGATAAAATAGTGGGGTTTACGTTAAAGAAGTCTCATAGTATATCTTTCATTTAAAATGTGCTTTCTATATCTTCTCATTTGAGTGACGATTCCTTATTAAATAAAAAGAAAAAGTTTGTTTTTTTTGAATCAGCAAATATTATTAAACGCCATCCCCGCAAGACGCAAGGAACGGACGAAACAAGATAGAAATGGTGCCGCATATAGACGGTACACCATAACCACCAAACAAAACCCTGAAGATAAACTCACCTAAACTATCACCACCTAAGACGGACACCTTAACAAAAACAAAACATTGTAAACACAATATCCACAACCACTCATCGTCACTACTCACCTCCAAAGAACACCCTTCAAAATAAAACTCCCAGACTTCGACGCCCAAAGTTGAGCCACATGCAGTTTCCACATCCTCTCGACCTCCGATCCACCGAAAGAGCACAAAACAAAAGCCCAAAAACCAACTTAAGCCAAAGAACTGGCTCCCGATCTCGAATCAAAAGTGATCGGTCCACCAGACTTTAGAACCAAATCAGCAGGGCACCCATCGCCCCCGGTACACCAGAGATCACCATATCAAGTCAAACAGGATTGTAGCTCGACACCAACTCCCGATCTCGAAGCAAAAATAACCGGCCCACCGGACACCAGCTCACAATATGTAAGACGATAGACATGGTATGCGATTGGTGCAAACAACAAGCAAGTCAAAAGGAAAAGGTTCAACGCAACGGATACGCACCCTCCAAACACCCTAAACAGCTTAACAACCCAAAAATGCAAACAAGAGCTAGTGACGACGACCATGGACACGTTAACAGAGACTG
>Ga0315914_1006359_pt1 | contig 16766 bp, 9 predicted proteins | sample MpolenodulesMG_FD_203920 | JGI IMG/M metagenome (GOLD analysis project Ga0315914, IMG submission 203920) | Medicago polymorpha root nodule microbial communities from Los Angeles, California, United States - elongated nodules | ecosystem: Host-associated > Plants > Roots > Nodule | place: USA...
CAAGAGAGGAATAAGTGTTTTGCATCTTCGATCAAGCTGCATCCACCCACGCATAACTGCGCATTCGGATGTAAAATGTGTCGTTTGATTAAATTGTCCGTCGTTGGTAATCTATTACGTAACAAGCACCAGGCGAAGAGGCTGATTTTCAGAGGCACTTCCTTATTCCAAATTTCAGTCATGTGAGTAACCGCCAAATTGTTACTGATGAATGTCAAGTACTGCTAAAGTTTATCCACTCTTTTTCTTACTAAAATACTAGATTTAAGTATGGAGTTTGATATCCAACTAATTAATAGAAAGATAAACACGTGGAAGATAGAGACAATAATAATAAATGGTCTTATTGTGTGAAAATTAAAGGATTGGTGCTTACCATCCAGTTTTCCAAATACATGGGACCTGTGAGTGTAACAACATTGTCGAATAATTTACACCAAATTTTGACATTTAGTAAATGACTTAAATTGGCCATACACTCATGTTGAGTCTCTAACTAGTATAAAACCAGTTAACTTCCTATGTCTTATGCACCAAACACTAATAATAATATCACTTCTTATAATGGCTAATTCCTTTTTCTTCTCCTTACTAATGTTGTTTCTTGCTGCTCTTATGCTTGTTCCTCAAGGGTTTGCTAATACTGTTTATTTCAGGCCAGGCCCCCAATTTAGAAGCCCCCAATATCGACAAGGAACTCGTCCATATTATCCATATTGTCCATTTTGTCGACGTGGTCCACCACCCACACATTTGTAAAACATTAACGCTACAAGGCATATCAATATCTACTAAATAAGTGGTCCTAGTTACCATGTATAATTTGTATATCTTGTGTATAATTTGGCTTGGAGGTTTTCCATCTTTCTTATTCTACCACTGAAAACATCTTTTGCTTACATTATCAATTACATAATATGTGTTATATCAATGTAAATCATGAGAGAAAATCGTGATATATGTGCTCTAGATTTGCAAATAAATAAAGTTTATGATTTTGAGATTGTGATGGTATTGAATCATTGATCGATCATTTAGGAATACATTCCAGAAAACTGAAATTTGAAATTTTTGTTAACCTGTAGAAAACTCAAAATAAGTTTTTCTAGTTCTAGAAAAAGAAATCATAAGTTTTGCATCGCCCTCCTATCGTTATTTTTTTTCCTTTCTCTAAGAAAACTCAATTTAAGTATTTAAAAAGTTCAAAGAAACATAATCTGATTTTGATAGAAATTCTTTAAAAACTCAAAATTTGAACAAATTTTGAGTATTAGACCTAAAAGAACTTGCGTCTCATGAAACTTGCACCTCGCAAAACAATTAATGTCAACAATATGCAATTATATGTATATTTCCTTATTTAGCATTAATTTGTATCGTATATGTGTATGTGTGTGTCTATATATATAGGCTTCTAATTTACACCACCTAAAAACATAAAAGTATAAATTAGCAAGCTACACCCACTTATATTTTTACTAAAACACCCTATTGTTTCTATTCTAATTAAATTTAAATAGAAGGGCAATTTTGTAACTATCTTAAGGAAGATCCTTAAAAAAAGAAACAAAAAAGACAATGACATGTGTAAGGTACAAAACGTGTAATATAGACAAACTTTTAAGGAAACAATATTTGGAATGATGAAAGTGGGTGTAAATTAGTGAGGTGGGTGTAAACAATTTGATAAAATTTATAAAAATGAGTGTATATAATCAAGTGGGTGTAGGTTGCTAACTTACACCTTAGTGTTTTTAGGTAGGTGAAACTTGCTAATTTATACCTTAGTGTTTTTAGGTGGGTGTAAATTAGCAGCCCCCTAGACACACACATATGTATATGTACTCTCTCAATGCAAATGACACACGACTAATACTTATCATATTATAATTCTTACATGGTATAAGTAAGCTGTTGGTACTGATCCTTCTCTCCTAAACCTAATTCAGCCCCGTCGTCGTTCGATTCATCCCCAAAAAATACTACCACTCGAAGCACAATTTCAACCCTTACTCCTTTCACACCTATCCTCTTCGCTCTCACCATTTCAAATATCACAAATTTCATCAAGATTACGTTGAGTATTGAAAATGGTCAATATAATGCTTGATCTGAACTCTTCAAAATTCATCCAAGGGTTCATCAAGTCTTTGATCATATTATTCCCCCTTCACCCACTGATAAGCCAACAACTCCCTCTCTCAAACATACCGATCCCAATCTGTGGCCGCGTCTTGATGCTGTCGTATTACAATGGATATATGGGACATTCTCAAATGATATTCTCAACACCATCATCAAGCGCGATTCAACCGCCAAAACTTGCATGGAAAAGGTAGTTTAACATTTTCTATGACAACAAAAACTATAGAGCTCTCTACCTAGAACAAGAGTTCTTGCGAGTGAACATGGATAGATTCCTCACAAGTCATGTTGCATTTGGAGAATTAGCTGCAATGCAAACTGAATTTTATTTGGTATTTTTGTCAAAAACAAAGAGTAAAAAGGTTATTTTTTGGAAGTGATAAAGATGGTGAAATATTACTGTGATTTCTGTCTAGTAAAACCAAAATCAGCGTCTAAGAACTTTATATTGATTGGTTTTACTTTTTATAAATCGATCTAATATCAATGGGCACATATTGCATTATTTTTTTCAAAAGGCCATTAGTTGAAGTGATTTAATGTTTTCATCAGTGACTTATCGGCCTAGGGCTTGATTGGATCCATATACATCAATATTAATGATATCAACTTGTTTTTTACCGTTCAACCTTGGAGCTTCTTCATTGTAGCTAAGTTAAAAATTAGTCGACTTGAATTCAAATATAGTTATTTCTTTCTCGATATTAGGTATTTGCCATCACAATCTATTGTTTAACACTTTACATGTGGTCGGTCACACATATAAGGAATTCTTTTATGGAAAACCAAAGGGCTTACTAGATCATCTGATTCCTTAACTTAATTCTTTGTTTTAAATTGGTTCTATAACTATTAAAATTTGTATATTGGTTCCTTATCTAAGTCGCCGTTAATCATATTGGTCATATCCTTCAATTTTTTAATGTCTAATGTTTCTAATATGATTTCAGCTATTTGATTGCAGGCCCGTTGGTCCTCTCCGTTGGTTCACTGTTACAAACAATGAGTTTGCAATCAAATGACTGAAATAATCGTATAAAAAATATTACATTAAAAAAATTAGCGGAGATGACCAATATGATTAACTACAACTTAGATAAGGAACTAATTTGCAAATTTTTATAGTTATAGGAATATTTTAAAACAAAGAATTAAATTAAGAGACGAACTGATTAATTAAGCAAAAGCCAAAATACATGGTTGTTTGCACCCATGTATACACAAATATAATTGGTTAGTAAACAACTTAAAAGTGAATTTAATCTTAAATTCATTTTTGGCTTCATTATTTTACTGAAAAAGGATAATAGTCTCCCGTTGTTTCAAAAGTTTAAATATTTTTCCTGACAACTCAATTTGTGGTTTTTTTCTAGGAACTCAATTTTGTGGCCTATTTGTTACGACATGTCATATTCATCAATGAAGCGAAATTACATTTAATGATGTAAAATATCTCAGTTGTACTTGGAATATAAAAATGAGTTTGCATTTGATAATGAAACTAATAAAAGTTGGTCCTAATTATCGTTAAAAGAAAGTTTTGGTCCTAATTAGAAATGCCACGACATCAAATTTAATTTTACACCATTAAAGAAGATAAAATTTCATAAAAACAAACCCCATACTCAGTTGTAGAAAAAAGTTATCATGTTAAAGATCCACTAGACTTTTCACCCGTGCTGCCGCATGGGTCATATATATGGCATATAATTGTTATAAAAAATACAAATTGCAAAAATCAACATAAAAAACAGATATTGCATGATGCACATCAAATGTCAATACACTCACTTAGTTGTCAGAAAATACAACAGTAGCTGACATAAGTTCATTTAGATAAATTGCGATTTTTTTTTTTGTAAACCACGTTTAAAGTACTATTAATGCAGACACCATCGTCATCGATTATCATAATCTTCAAACCACTCCTTGATGCAACTCTTGACATTGCAACATATAATTGACCATCAGAGAACATAGACTGTGGAAGGTATACACCAACATGTTTGAGAGACTGCCTCTGACTTTTGTTAATAGTCATTGCAAAACATATTGATATGGGAAATTGTCTTCGTTGGAACTGAAAAGGAACTCTTGTATCAGATGGTGAAAGTGATAGTCTGGTGATGTATACCTTATCTCCAATGTTGCTTCCTGTTATCACCCTCGCATCAAGAACATATCTCCCCATCTTAGTAATTATCAACCTAGTTCCATTTCATAGGCCTGCCGTTTGGTCCAAATTTCTTAATAACATAACGAGAACTCCAACTTTTAACTTTATTTTGTGGTTTGGTAGACCAGATGCATTGATTGTATTCAGAAATTCTGGTGTCTTGACATCATCCGACCAATTTCCCACAAAGGGTTTACTCAATGGAGAATCACAACTCAAATATGTCTTTTCTTCATCGAGAATGAGGGACAAAATATAATCATTAATATCCTCGACAATAGAATTTTTCGGTGTCAATATAGCTCTATTTTGGAAGAAGGATTCATCATGCATGTTTGTCAATAGAGATGGATAGATACAATCAACAATAGATGCAATATGATCACCTGAGTTGTGAATAAGCAGATCATCTGGAATCTGCACCTTTATATCTTCATCATTGCCTTATCCAATGCTCCCATCGCCAATTCCAAGCACCCACTCGCTGAATTCTTTTCTTTCAAGAAGTTTATTACTTGAACATCCATGTAATAGCCTCATTGCTTGGGAAGATGAAGAATGAAGATTCAATAGGCCTCAAAAGACTATGCAAAGGGAGGAATTTTGTTCCCAATGTCCAAGACAACTTAACTATGAAGAAAACATCTCAACATGCAAAGAATACAAGAAAACAGAAAAGTAATGCACTAAAGCGCCTGGCGCACAAAAGGAGGCGCATGGCACCCCAAAGTGAAGTCCCAAAGCGCATGCCTGTAGCTGCCTGGTGCCTAGAAGTCACATGCACATGCGCCAAACACATGTCTCTAGGCGTGGGGCGCACAAAAACTTGCAAAAAGTCACTTTTTGTGACTTTTTCGCCCATGGAAGCCCATGATTTTAGCCTAAGTTAGGTGGAAACTTTCCCTATTAATACCAGCCTTCCTCATTCACAATTTCTTGTTCTGACCTAGAGCAATTCAAGAGGGAGGCGTTCTAGGAAGGCAAGGAGGAGTTCTGTATTGTCTTATCTTTTATAGGGTATGTTTTTATCTTTTAGTATTTTTGTCTTAGTTATCATGTGTAACTAGATAACTATAGGTTAGAGTTCTAAGATGAATCTCTGTTTATTTTTGTTGGATAATTATTTAATTTAATGTCATTTTATTTTAGTTTATTTTTTGTTAGCTATTAAGTTTTATTAGGAATAATTTATTCTTGCGAAGTGCAACCCTAGATTAGGTACTTAGGTTGTGAGATGACTTAATACTGTTATTACTATCTGAATGCTTATATCTTGATATTTATATCCTTATACTAATAACAGGACGAAAGATACCTAAATCGAGTTGACCCTAGTAGTAAGTACTTAGGAGGTGACATTACTAATATTGAGTAAAATATGCTGAACCTAGGATGTAACTAGTTATTAATTAGAGAAACAAGCACCAATGTGAATAAACTTAGTAAGACCATTGTAGAAGCAAATATGACTGTCCGTTTGTAGAACTACTTAGGGGAGAAGGATAGTGTGCTATGAGTGTCCTAAGATTTATATTTAAGTTCTTTTAATCGTTGTATTTTCATGTAGTTTCTTTTTTTTATTTCTTATCAGATCCTGGTGAGTACTTCCGGTGCTCATAGCATTTTTGTCGCTGTACTCTTTTTCTAATATATTTTTCACTGGCTATTCAAACAAATAAATTTAGGATTTTCTATTATCCAGATCGTTGATTTTCCTTTAGGAAAAGTCTTCGTATGTGGTTATTGTTATAGATCATTAATTGTGGTAAAAGACATCAATAATGTATATTGATAGACTATAGAGATAAAACTATACTGGCTAATTAAAAGTTTTTTTCGGGGTGGCTAATTAAAAGAAATTATCACATATTCTATAAAAAAATATTATTAATCTAAAATCATTTTTTTTACAATATTGATAATTTATTAACGTCAAAATAATTAATATTTTGTATATATTTTAAAAACATATTAATTATGCATTAAATAATTTTAAATTATGGGCTTTGGTCTATTGTACCAAAAATAAATAAATAAATATCATTTTTTTTTATGAGAACGTCAAGTATTAATTTCATCAATTGATAGTACTGCTAAACTGTTTGTCACTTTTTTTCTTACTAAAATACTCGATTTAAGTATGGAGTTTGATGTTCTAACTAATTAAAAGAAAGACAAGCAATTTGGGGAGATAGAGCCAAAAACACTATATGGTCTTGTTGTGTGGAAAATTAAAGGATTGCTGCTTATCATCAAGTTTTCCAAATACATGGGACCTATGAATGTAACATTGTTGAATAATTTACACCAAATTTTGACATTTAGTAAATGGACTTAAATTGACCGCACACTCATGTTGAGTCTCTAACTAGTATAAAATCAGTTAACTCCCTATGTATTATGCACCAAACACTAAAATCACTTCTTAAAATGGCTAATTCCTTTTTCTTATCCCTACTAATGTTGTTCCTTGCTGCTCTTATGCTTGTTCCTCAAGGGTTTGCTAATACTGTTTATTTGACAAAGCCAGACCCTCACAATAGACGTAGTCCTTATTGCTCGCCGAACAACCTGGTATATGATCCATCTTGTCGACGTACCCGTCAATATAAAGGTAGTCCTTGCTCGCCGAACAGCCGGGCATATGATCCATCTTGTCGACGTGGTCCACCCACACATTTGTAAAACATGAACGTGACAAGGCATATCAATATTTACTAAATAAATGGTCCTAGGTACCAATGCTTTGTTTTATATATCTTGTGAATGTTTGGCCAAGTTAAGAACATAATATCTGCTATATCAATAATGTAAATCATGAGAGAAAATTGTGATATATGTGCTCTAGATTTGCAAATAAATAATGTTTATGATTTTGAGATTCTGATGGTATTGAATCATTGATCGATCATTTAGGAATACATTTCAGAAAACCAAAATTTGAAATTTTGTTAATGGTAGAAAACTCAATAAAGTTCTCTAGAAAAAGAAATCGTAAGTTTTGCATCGCCCTCCTATCATTATTTTTTTCTTTCTCTAAGATGTATGTTCTAGAAAACTCAATTTAAGTATTTAAAAAGTTAAAAAAAGCATAATCTTATTTTAATAGAAGTTCTTAAAAAACTCAAAATTTGGACAAATTGTGAGTATTAGAATAATTATCATTAAGAAATTTAGACCTAAAGAACTTACATCTCATGAAACTTAGACCTCAAGGATCTCGCACCTCACAAAACAATTAATGTAAACAATAAGCAATTATATGTATATTTCTTTATTTAGCATTAATTTGTATTGCGTGTGTGTGTATATATATTTTTGAAAGGTGTGTGTGTATATATATATATATATATTTTTGACAAGATATATATATGTATGTATATAATATAATATAGGCTTAAATGTGTGTTTGGCCCCTGCATTTTCATCACTTTTTGGGATTAGTCCCTACACTTTTTTTGTTTGGTTTTGTTCCTTGTAGTTTGTAAAAGAATTGGTTTTGGTCCTTCTGTTGGTTCAATGTTAAAAAAAAAAACCAAAACTAACAAAGTGCCAAGTGGCATCCCATAAGAAAAAAAAATAAAATAAAAAGAATTCTGATAAAATAATTATTTAAAAAAAAATTATTCTGAAGACTACCTCCTCTCCACAAGCTACTACAACTCACAGCAGAGGTAAAGGTTCAGGGATGAAGTGTCACTGTTTACATCAATGCATTACCTTCTTGATTGACTTTAACATTACAACAGATGACTGAGATGACTTAGGTGGCATAGCTCTCAAGATGAGAAAAAACACATATATGGTGCATAACCAGGAAATTTAGGGAACCTTGCTTAATATTTTGGTATTCTTTGGTGGTTTGATTTCTATAATTTGGAGAAGAGGCTGAAGAACATTAGTAGCATTATAGCAGAATTGATAAAGGTTGATGATAAGTAGTGGTGTGAATTTCAAGTACGTAAGAGAAAGTGAGATTGGAATTTGTGGATTGAAATGAGATAAAGCGGTGGTGCGGCGTAGCGGACGAGGGTTCCTTTTCAACTGAAACACGGTATGCATGACGTCAGGGATAGGGAGCGTGGTGGTGGAGTCGGTGGCCATGTCTCCTTCGACGGTGTGGACAGTGATGAGCTCCGGCAGCCAAGTGATTTTTAGAAGGGTTAATAATGTTTTACCCTCTTTTACCCTGTGTAATATATGTCATTTTCGGTTTTACTGTAATTCTTTTTATATTTTATTTCGTCCTTGTAATTTGAAGATTTTTGATTTTGAACCTTTATGAATTTTGACTGCACAAAATCGAAGATATGACAGGGGTAAACCGAAATTTGATCAAATTAACAAGGGGGTAAATCGAAATTTGCTCAAATTACAGGGGTAAAATTTTTCCATGAAAATCCAAAACCAAAAAATCGTTAAATTACAAGGATCAACTTAAAAAAAATTATTTTACAGTGGAGAAAACCAGAAATTATCTATATCATAGGGGGTAAAACACTATTAACCCTTTTTAAAATCAGTAAAAAGGTTATTTTTATGGAAGTGACAAGGATGGTGAAATATTCCTGTGATTTTTATCTAGTAAAACCAAAATCAGCTTCTATGAACTTTATATTGATTTGATTTACTTTTATAAATCGATCTAATATCAATAGGCATAGATTACATTATTTTTTTCAAATGGCCATTAGTTGAAGTGATTTAATGTTTTCTTCAGTGACTTATCAACATAGTGCTTGATTGGATCCATGTGCGATCTAAGTTTTGTACCATTGATAGGTAACTATCATTCCATATACATCAATATTAATGATATCAACTTGTTTTTTACCGTTCAACCTTGGAGCTTCTTCAATGTAGTTAAGTTTTAAATTAGTCGACTTGAAATCAAATATAGTTTTTTCTTCCTCGATATTAGGTATTAGCAAATATAAGGAATTCTTCTATGGAAAATAAATGGTTTATTAGATCACCCGATCCCTTAACTTAATTTTTTTTAACATATCAAAATGAGATATATTAATAAATAAGTGCATAAAGAAGCATAATAAAATTACAACAACCAATCCTTGCGATAACGTGTATAGATTATCTGCGATATTTTATAGAAATTATGCGTGTAATTACAAACAATATTTTATATAATTTTTTTTTATATAGATTAAAACACCATATTTTTCTTTCTCAATCACAACAATAATATAACACATTTTTTTTTATCTTTTTAATAACACCAATATGACATTATTATAGAATTTTTTTTATTTAAGGGTATAATTGGAACAACAACAAAGCCAACCCAAAATCTCCCTATTATAGATTATAAAGGATAAAAATAAATCTTAAACAAAATAATAAAGGTAAATATGAAATAAAAATGATAAATTATAATTTCAAACGTTATTTGGAAAAACGTTTAAAAAAATAAGCTATAAACTAATAAATAAGCTATAAAACTTGTGAAAATTAGTTATGAAACATACATTTCTTAATAATAAGGAATTATAAACTACTCCCTCCGTTCCTTTTTAAGTGTCTTTTAAAGATGAATTTTTCGTTCCTATTTAACCATCATTTGGTATTTTATTGGTACGATTTGGTAATTATACCATTTGTCAATTACTCCTACTTTTTTCAATAAAACTAATTAATACTATCTATTTGGAAACCTAAAATTTGTTTTTTTAAACAAAGTTTGTGTTCTGGACCGGCCAAAAGGATCTTTGGCCCATTTACTTAGGCCCAATACAATCCAAAGCCCAAACACCATGTTTGGCAACATTACTTGCGACACACCCCCTTTCCCACAGGGGGGTGCACGGAGCGAGCGAGACCGGTTCAAACGAACCACAACGTCTCTCTGCACGTTCCCACAATAAACTCTCGAGCGGTTACTCTTCCCACGATTTCGTAACCGCCAGAGCCAGGTGTATCATTACAACGGCTCTGCAGCCATCCACCTCTATAAATAGGGGACTCATAGCAGTCCCCAAGGTAGAATCTAACTTTTCCTCTAAACCCTCACTCTCTGATCTTTACTTACTTGAGCGTCGGAGTGCCTGCAGGTACACACCCCCCATCCGCTCCAAGAAGGCATTCTACCACCACTCAAACCACCACATTTAAAGCACCGGCAGTCACCTTCTAATCAAGTACGATCAGTGGCACTGTCTGTGGGGGCTATAAGCTCTCCCCGTTTTTATACTCCTAAAAACCAAAGCATTTCGAAAAATTACCATGGCTGCCAACGGTGCCAACTCCCAGATACGAAGTGAGATTCGCAATAACATCTAGCAATTACAACCATCAACATTTCATAGTTTATCAATTATTTGGTAACATTACACAAAACCTATAATACGTTAATGTTACACAATTGTTTGAAATTCGCCAAATTTTTCACATTATGCAACACATTACACTAAAAGTACATTAATTTATAATAAATGCGAAACTCAAATATATATATATTTCATTAAATGTTAGTTACATCTTAGCCACAAAAAATGGTGATTACATTATATATCCCAAAAAATACGTCGGTGCATAACGACTAAAAAAAGGATGAACATCGACCAAAAAGTGTCATCTTTCATCTAATAAAATTAAATCATCTAATGTTCCACAATATCTTCAAATTCTTCATTTGCTTTAACCGGAGTGTCAAACAAAATAGGATTGTCTTGGTTTGTTGGTTTTTTGGGTGAAATCGGTCTCTCTCCTTTATCAATCTCCATGAGTGTTCGGAAACGATCGTGTTGATCCAAAAATTCATCCTCCCATGTTGCCGCCTCTTCGCTCTTGTGTAGCTTCCACTCCGTAGCTTCCACGATCGTGTAGCCTCCATGTTGCGGCTTTTATATATTCAAAAAATGTAAAAAAATATTAGGTTAGAAAAGGGTTTTCGTGGTGATTCAACATCACTACGGGAATTCCTCGCACTTTTATTTTATTGTCACGTCAGTTTTATCTTTATGTTTTAATAAAAATTCAAAAAAAGCAAAAACATGAAAATAACCAAAATTCAAAAAAAAAAAATCATTTTCATAATAAACCTTGATTATCAATCAAGTGATTCCTATTTTTTTTTAATTTTCTTAATCAAATTTCAATCGTACTTTGAGTAATTTTCTTTTAATATTAAAAAACACAAACAAATTTTTATTTTGCCAATTGGCTTTTATTTTAAAATTTTTTCAAAAAAACTAATAAAAAATACAAAAAGAAATCAATCGGTATTTTCACCCCGAACTACGAGGTTTTGATCCCTCACGGGTACGTAGGCAAAGAACCCTGTCCTTCCAAATCAAAAAATGTAAAAAAACAATTTTCCTTTTCTTTTACTCATCACTTGAATCCCATTTTTTAAAAAGGAAGTAAGTTATAGCCAAAGAGTAAATAAAATCAAGAGGTTCCCATAGAATACTATGAATATTTAGGGTTCTAACACCTTCCCTAAATATAACTAACCCCCGAACCCTAAATCTTTAAAAATGTGGTTTATTTTGAGCTTTTTTTCCCTTTCTCTTGAAAAATTAAAAGTTCAGTGGTGAATAAAAATTAGTGAGTCAACGCTAACTAATAGCTTGATCTCCAAAAATCACCGCGACAGGCACCATCACATTATTGTGAACACCATTAAGAATAGTCAATCTCCAAGCATTGTCTTCCTTGACTTCATATCCATGCACCTTGAACAAACACCCACATTTTCTTGATCCTGTTGCTTTATGCTTCACTTTTTTCTTCGGTACTTTGTGCTTGCCACTCCGTTCACAAACCAACTCCAACATAGGATTTCTAATTGCACAAGATCTTAAGTCCACAAAGGTAGTTAACAACCGCTGACCTGAGCGGTAGTTAACTACCGTTTTGTACATTTCAGAGTTAAAAAAAACCCAGAAAAGCAATCAAATGTAAACGAGTTAAAAGTTGCAATATCTGTTTTTTGATGTATATTGTGCGTTGAAACGTCCCAGCAATCCATCATCAATGATTTGGAACCAAGAGTTTGACACAAATTTTGGAATTGAGATTTTTTGAGGTATGGTATATGTGATGTAAGGTGATGAGTGAATAGGAGGTAGGGGTTTTCTGGTTTTGGGGGAAAAACACAGCAACAGTTAACTACCGCTGGCCTCAGTGGCAGTTAACTTCTGCCGGTTACCTGAACGTTAGTTAACTATCGCTGAGGGCTTTTTTGAATTTTCTATGTGTTATTAGGAACATTTGTATGTCAGAAAAGCACTTTTCATACATATTTATATAAAATCCAAAAAATAAAAAAAAGAAACTCAACTCCATCTCTTTCCTTCCTCCACTTTCTTCTTCCTTTTTCCACCTCTGAACTCAAATTCCTTCCTTTTCCACGCTCACCCTCCCTCAATTTCAAAGCCAAAATCACAATTGAACTAAAACTCAAAATGTATGAATGAGTTTTTCTTTAAACTTAAATTTATTAAGTTCATGATGATCAAACAACACAAATTTTCAATCCCAGCAACCAAACCAACTAAATCTCCAAAAATTCTCAAACCTAGAGATTTTAATTCATGGAACCATCATATAGAATATATTGTTTCGCAACAAAACCCCGTAAACTCTCAAACCCATTTCTCAATAAATAACCAATTTTAAAGATGTCATCGTCTCTCTTAGCTCTCTAATATGCTCTCTCCTCTCTTAAATCCTTCACTTTGTCAAACAATTTCCCTTCTTTCTCAAACGCTCACCCATTTCACTTTCATTTTCCAGTTTGTTGTTCTCCCTTCCAAACCCGTTCGTCCCCCAAATCAATTTCACTTTCATATTTGTTATTTAGCAATTTGAAAAATCTATAACTTATATTAGTGAATAGAAAAAAATTAGGTGGTGATAGTTCACTATTATATATAATAGTTCATAGATCCAATTATATATTTTTTGACAAATAGATCAAACTATTAAGATTAAAAATGAATGAAGTTTATGATAGACCACCTCTAATTATTAGTCCACCTATGACATTTGAGGTTAACCCCTTGATAAAAAGGACTAAATTGCATAAGAGAGGTAGACATATTTAAAAGACTCAAATAGAAAAAAAAAATATTGGAACAAAGTGGTACCAAAAAAATAGTTAAGAGACGAAAAAACGATTTATGCTGAAAAAAAATCTTACAACTTAAGGACATTATTTTTAATCATATTTATAAAGATAAGGATATTATAGAACCTATCATTTGCTGTGCCGGTAGCGGTATTTGTGGTTGGTAGGAACATATTGTTTCAATATGTGGCCTTGGAAGGTACTTTTTAGTGGAGTGGTGCTTTTGCTTTCCTTGAATTTGTTTGGTGTTGGCTCTTGAATTTGTGGCCGGTTCATCCCCTGAAGTTGTTTTCCTTTGTTTTGTTTGTTCAGAATGTATAGTTAAGTTCTTTTTTATTGTTGTATTTTCATGTAGTTTCTTTTTTTATTTCTTATCAGATTCTAGTGAGTACTTGTCGTGCTCATAACATTTTTGTGGTTGTACTATTTTTCTAATATATTTTTTTATTTGCCATCAAACAAATAAAATAAGAATGTTGTATTATCGAGATGGTCGAGGAGACCTTTAAAAAAGGATCTGGATCCTCTCCTGTCAATTCTCTTTTGCTATCCGTTCTCCACTGATGTCGACTGTCCATCCACATATGACATATTTTCTGTCTCTTCTTGACTGTTATTATTAAATGTTTTCTTTGTGATCTCACAACTACCATAGGATAAAGAACATGAAAGAGATCAAAATACACGGCAAGAGACGATCTGCTTCCCTCCATATATACACTATTGATGTCATTTACCAAATTATTAATATATAACAATAACCACATACAAAAGACTTTATCTAAAGGAATTAGATCATCTCATGTCCATATATTATGCTCTCTCTTGTTCTTTATTCAATGGTGGCTATCCATGTATATAAATTATAGCGATAAAACTATACTGGCTAATTAAAAGTTTTTTGTTTTTATTTTCTAGGGGTGGCTAATTATCACATATATTATATATGTATATAAAATTTATTATCAATCTTTAGTAAAAAAAAACATTATTAATCTAAAATAATTTATAATTTATTAACTTCAAAAAAACTAATATCCTATATATAATTTTAAAATATATTTATTACAATATTTTAAAAAATATTAATTATGTAATAAATAATTTTAAATTATGAGCTTTGGTCTATTGTACCAAAAATAAATAATTTAATATCAATTTTTTTTTTATGAGAACGTCAAGTATTAATTTTATCAATTGATAGTACTGCTAAACTGTTTATCACATTTTCTCTTTACTTAAATGCTCGATTTAAGTATGGAGTTTGATGTTCTAACTAATTAAAAGAAAGACAAGCATTTGGGGAGATGGAGCCAATAACACTAAATGGTCTTGTTGTGTGGAAAATTAAAGGATTGGTGCTTACCATCCAGTTTTCCAAATACATGGGACCTATATGAATCTGACATTGTTAAATAATTCACACCAAATTATGACATTTAGTAAATGACTTTGATTGACCATAAACTCACATTGAGTCTCTAATTAGTATAAAACCAGTTAACTCCATATGTATTATGCACCAACACTAATAATAATATCGCCTCTTAAAATGGCTAATTCCCTTTTCTTTTCCACACTAATGTTGTTCCTTGTTGCTCTTATGTTTGTTCCTCAAGGGTTTGCTAATACTGTTTATTTCAAGACTACCCCAACTAGAAGACCCCAATATCCCCAATATCCAACTAGAGGACCCCAATATCCACCAAGAACTACTACCTGCTTGCCGAACAACCGGGCATATCCTTGTCCACCCACACATTTGTAAAACATGAACGCGACAAGGCATATCAATATTTACTAAATAAGGGTGATAAGTGGTCCTAGTTACCATGTGTAATAATTTGTATATCTTGCGTATAATTTGGCTTGGAGGTTTTCCATCTTATTCTACCTCCGAAAACATGTTTTACCTTATCGATTACATCCCGAATGTTTCCAAGTTAAGAACATAATATGTGTGTTATATCAATGTAATCATGAGAGAAAATCATGATATATGTGCTCCAGATTTGCAAATAAATAAAGTTTATGATTTTGAGATTGTAATGATATTGAATCATTGATTGACCATTTAGGAATATATCTTAGTTTATGATTTTAAGTTTATGATTTTCATTCGGTTACCATCATACAATATATCTCGTTTCGCAACAAAACCCCGTAAACTCTCAAACCCATTTTCCAATAAATAGCAAATTTTCACCATGTCACCGGCTCTCTCCGGTCTCTGATATGCTCTCTCCTCTCTTCAATCTTTCACTCTGTCCAGGGCTGTTCCTAGGGTTTTACAGACCTTAGGCATGATATGATAAAAGGGTCCCTTATATAATACATCATAATCTTTTTTTAATTCATTGTTGTGATTTTATCGGGTTTTCTTTTCATTTTTTCCCCGCTTTTTACTACCAAAAAAGAACAAAAAAAAAAAGAAGTGATGAGTGGGCCACATGATCCTAAATGCATCTCACATCAGTTTTATGATTATGACTGCGTCTCGCATGTTTTAACATAATGATATAATTTAATTTTTTAGACCCTTTGAAAGATAACATTAAGATTAATTTATCTAGTAGACTTATTTTCAACTGAAATATAATTTGTTTTGTTATAAAACTATCCCAATTTCGTGGATAATAAATTTGACCAATATATTTAATATTAGTGAGACACATTATTAGAAACAAAGGGCCCAAAAAAATATTACAAATTTATTTGATGATAATTTTTTTTGTACAGTATTAAGAAAAACCAAAAAATTTATAGGGAGGGTTGTCGCAGTGATTTTCGGATATCAAGCTATTGATTAGCGTTGACTCGCAAATTTAGGACTCACCACCGATCTTTTATTTTTCCAAGGGAAAGGGAAGATGTTCGAAAAAAATCCTATTTTTAAGAGATCAAGGCCCGGGGGTTGGTTACGCAAAGAGAAGTTATTAGCACCCTAAACGTCTATGGTATTATTCCATAGGAACCTCTTGTTTTTAATTATCTTGTGCTAAATTATTACTCGTAAAAAAGGCCTAAAAAGTCCAAGTGTAAAAAAGAAAAGAGATTTTTTTTTTGTTATTTTTTATTGATTTGGAAAGACAAAGTTTTTTTTGCCTATATACCCGAATGGGATCAAAATCATGTAGTTCAGGGTAAAAAGCCGAGTGATTGGTTAAGGTTGATTTTAAAGTTTGAACAAAGTTTTAGAAGAGATAAGAGGTCGAGAAGGCATAGAAGGATAAAATATGAGATTGATTGATTTTAATTGAAAAAAGAAACCGAGTCTAAATATGGTTAAGATAGATTAAAATTTGATTGAGAAAAAAAAGAAAGAAGGAAACACTTGGGTTAAAATCCAAGGTT
>Ga0315914_1006360_pt1 | contig 16766 bp, 8 predicted proteins | sample MpolenodulesMG_FD_203920 | JGI IMG/M metagenome (GOLD analysis project Ga0315914, IMG submission 203920) | Medicago polymorpha root nodule microbial communities from Los Angeles, California, United States - elongated nodules | ecosystem: Host-associated > Plants > Roots > Nodule | place: USA...
ACAAACATATATATTTATAGTGTATTTGTTACATTTTTTTAATATTTAAATTTATTTTTATCTATTTATTACATGTGTTATTTGTATTAAAAATTGAAGACATTTTTTGAAAAAGAAAAAGTCAGCCCAAAAAAATTGAAAGGGATTATTTTATTTATATCTATACTATATATCTATACTTCTATACTATATATAAAGAAAACTACCCCTTTCATCACTTTTAGGTTGGATTTTTCTTTTCAATACAAATAACAAATACATAAGAATAAATTTAAATATTAAAACAAATGTAACAAACGTGACCTAAAAATAATGTTAAAGATTGGACTTTAAATCCTCTAAAAAAATATTAGAACTCAAAATATTTGTTAGCACTATACTCTCTCCGTTCCTTTTTAAGTGTCTTTTTAGGGCGAATTTTTCGTTCCTATTTAACTGTCGTTTTGGTATTTAAGGGTATGAAAATTTTAAATTGAATTGATTTAAGTATTCAGAAAAATAATGGGAAAAAAATGGTACAAACAAATTTTGAGACGGAAATTGTTTGTGTCTACTATGTGTGTGTTTTTGGTATAAGTAAATTCGACAGACTATCTTTTCAGAAACTAGTTAATATGAAATGACATTTATTTTACAATCAAAATAGACCTAGCCGACTAGAATATGACAATTCAACTAAGAATGAGGCACGAACTGAAAATTTGACGATTTGAATATTTTCGATAAGTCACTTTGAGAAACTATCACTTTAGAAACTTAGTCAACATGAAAGAATATTCTTCCCATGAGCAAAACATAACCAACTGATAATCATTCCGACTGTTAAATATGATATGACCTGATTGAATTAAGAATGAAGTAAGAACTGAAATTTCGACGATCAAAATTTGCCATATAAGTAAATCCGACAAACTATCAACATGATCAAAATTTCAGTATAAATTTTTAATTTCACATATATAATTACAAACATTTAATCATAATATAATTTGTAAATCAATTGAATTTTTATTGCTTAATAACGTATTCTAATAAAACCACATAGAGACCCATCATGAAATAAATGTTAATTATGCATTAATGGTCTCAATATACATTACGTTTTAGATTTAAATATGAATTGAAATCGACTTATATCAATAAAAACGCTTGGCACGGTTAATTTGGATTCTTTGATGTTAAAGTTAAAGGTCGCTTGCTCGATACTTGTGTGTCTTTTTTTTGTTTTGTTTTCTTTTTAACTGCATCTTCAACCTCCAGACGGGTCGAAACGACCCGGTTGAGAACCCACGCGACCCGGAAGAGAAAATCCATAAATTTAAGCCATTTTAATACCGAAAACTCAATTTGAACCTAGAATCATGAACCCAAAAATATTTCTTTATGATTTCAAATAATTTTCTGCATCTTTAAACACTTAATATTGAAATAATTTTAATTAATTTCTACCAAAAATACCAAACCTCAGTTATGAAAAAAAAACTTTTGATTCAGAAATGGTTCTGGAAATAAAAAATTGATTTATTGTTGTTGTTCGTTGCATACTAGATATCAAAAAATTATTTTTTTTATTGGTGCCATGAGCGTTTGTTGTGACGAACTGATGATGCCGGGCATGGTTGTAGGAAAGATGGATGGGGTGATACTTACTGGGAAGAGACACTAGAAAAAGGAGAGAGGACAGAGAAGAAATAAAAGAGTTGGTCAAAAATAGTGTGTGAAAAGATGTGTTCTCAATGTTAATTTCAATAGATCCTGACCATTGATCATATCTCACGGTTATATTATGTTCCTCACATGTGGAATGCTTTATCCCTGCCTCACCATAGCATTCACCAAAAAAGTAGTATTTACTGTAGCAATCGGTTCCAGGTAAACAATCTGGACCGTAGGTTGGTTTTGAGTCTCATCTGACGGTTTAAACATGATCACTCACGGTGAGAGACACGTAATGGTCTCTCACGCTAGAAGCCGCCTAGAACTCATGATTAAACCTAACAACCTCACAAAGATAACTTTTGAGATGAGAATTAACTCCACTTATAAACATTTATTCAGACTATTTTTCAACCGATATGAGACTCTCTAAAAGTTTATGTTCCTTTATTTTAAAAACTTATACTTAATTTGATTTTTCAACTAGAAATCATGCACATATATCTCACGCTGTCAAAAAAAATTCATATATTTCACTAACATTATATGTGAAGTATGCCTCTAAAATCATAAAGGAAATTGTTGTTTTGACATCCATTGTTTCTTAGAAACACATGGAAATGACAAAAAAATCCGACGGTTAAGAAACAATGGATGTCAAAACAGCAACACTCAATCATAAAAAGCGCTTTGGGCCTTTTATCTCTTGTTGGGCTTTTCTTTCCTTTTGGGTGTATGGGCTCTACTTTGCTAAGAGATACTGTGTTTTGGAAGTTTCTTTTTCCACCCTACTAACTTCTCTTGCGCCATATAGTATTTCCATTTATATAATCCGAAAAACGTAAAATGCACGTTCAAAAACCCTTCAAAACCCTCCATTTTTTTTTAAATTTTTGAATCCGAAAAAAGTCTGTGCGAGAAGGTCAGAGGGTGTGAAAAGAAACTCGTTGTTTTTTGTTTTCGTTTGTGCAAGAAAATTCTTGAGTGCTTCCTAACTGTGTTATTTGAACCAACGTTATATATGAGCAATCTGTTTTCTTTTATAATATATTAAGACATGGAATTGCCATACAAAATTCTTTAATTTACACTTCTATTTCACGTCACATTATCAATTTTGAACAATTGAAAGCCTCTACTTCCTGCAGCCATTGCACTACTCCATTATATAGCTTTGATTAACCAATTGATGTAAGCTTTAAAGTTTAATGTGACTGGTGTTCAAGACATAATTTAAATTTTGTCTACCGAACAATCTTTCAATCACTGTGTTTTACACCCTTGACTTCTCTTAATTCCAAAATTTGGAGCACTTTTGAGGGCACATGGTCACTATCTCAATGCCATTACACATGACACATTGTAACAAATTTTTACACTTTTCTACAAAACAAATGACATCAATTCACTTGTGGCACATCAAGAAGTAGAACTGCAAATATGGTCTTTTGATTTATCTTTTAATTTTTTTTTTAAAAAATAAACTAGTTTTGTAAAACTGTTTATACTTTACAAATCTATTTCCCAATTTTCGTTGTTTTTTTGTGACAGAAAACAACTTTTAGCATCAACACAGGGTGTTATATAATCAAGCCTAACAGGACTAGCATAAAAGGATTTTTTTTTTTTTTTTTAAACTAGAAAATTCAGAAAGATAATTCATATTTAAAAGGACAAAACTCAAGTGCATTTCTTTAGATGTTTTATGTGCGGCTTTTTACCTAAAATTCATTTTTATTTTTGCTTATAAACAAACTTCGAGCAATTTATGGATTTGAGAAATCATTGGTCATTGCGAGTATTTTATGTGAAGAACCACACAAAAAACACTTAAGAAAATGCACATATATCTTGTCCTATTTAAAAAACAATTTTTGAAATCAAATTTATATAATGGGTTTTAAAAACTAAAATCAAAACACATTCAAACACGTTCTAACTGTGATTGTTTTGTGATAACTTATAAGGATTTTAAGAAGCTTTCGGTATAATAAATGTTATTGTTTAGTTTACTATATTGTTCTAAAAGTTTTATTTACTATTAATTTTTAGATTATTATACGATATGTGTTGTATTTACTTTTAAAGTGAAGACTCATTTTGACCCTTCAATATATCTAGGGTGAATACTCATTTTGACATAAAGTTGAATAGTAGATTTTTCAATATTATCTAGAATGAAAACTCATTTTGACTCTTCATAATTTTTTGTGGTTCAATTTAGTCCTTGATAAAAATAAAACTCAAAGTAGTCAATGACTTTTTTCATTAAGCCGTGGCTCAATTGACCCGCATGAAAATTGTGAATGAACAAAATGGATCTTCACTCATATATCTATAATGTTTTATGTATGTTGATTTTATTTCCTTTTACACTCAAAATGAGTTGCTCTCTTTATGTGAGCTGAATTCGATGCTGAGTATCCAAAATTTAAACCAATGTAACTCTTCCAGGGAGAAATTTCAACAAAAAAAAAAGGCTACCAATACTCACTATAACTTCCTTTTACCATTGTTTTGAGCAACAAGTATAACCATCTTTTACTAAGGACAGAGTGAGAGTAAATACCCAGAACATGAACATCAATGATTTTTCCAAAAAATGATTTCAGCAATGAATGTATAAATGGCAAGTTCGTGAAAAAAAATAAAAGATTTTATATTGTACTAAAACGGCCTGTTATATAAGAAAGAAAACAATCAATTCACCACGGCTTCCGTAACCCATTTTAGAATTGAACATTGAATCGGCCGTCTTTCAACCGTTTCCAGCCATATTTTACCTCAACTATGCCATTAGCATTAAGTAATTGACATGAGTTGATAAGAGTTCATACCTTGTTATCATCGTTCTACCAAAATAAGAAGAAAAAAAGTTCTACCTTGAATACATCACTAGAGCCAAAATTCCTTCAAACATAATCAAGATATTAATCGAAACCTGTGTATTTTCAAGTATGCCATATTTATGGTGTGAGTTGTAGAATGGCAATCATTTCTTCTCTCTATATCTGACAGTAACACCTTGCGTCATTCCAACAAGTTCCTTCAAAGAATCTCTCCTGGGCCGTGCAATCTTGTTGTTAGGATCAAATAGAAGCACTTCTTCAAATGCCTTCAGTGCAGACGGATATTCTTTTTTACTTTCATATGCATCACCAAGATTGTTCCATGCTGTGACATAGCCAGGTTGAATATTCACAGCTTTCTCAAATTGAGCAATTCCTTTTTCAAGCTTCCCATCGCGAACATAACTGACACCAAGAGCGTTGTAAACCTATATTGATTGATTTCAGGCAATCATTTTCAAAGTAGTTGTCAGCAAGTGATATCAGAACCAACGAATAATGGTTGAATTGTACAACTTCTAGTGTTTGAACGGTTGCAAAAGTAGATATCTGTTTTGCGTATATTATCTAATTCATTGTCAATGTTTAAATATTTATTTAGTTCCTGTAAATACAGTAAATTTTTTGTTTTAGTCTTTGTAATTTTTTTTTTTTTTTTTCTGCAATATCAGAAACATCTCTTTTTTGTCTCTGACGTCAGCATCTGTTACAAACACGCTGACGTGACAAATCGATGTACATTTGGCACATGTGGCGTGTCACGGTTTCTCCTATTTCCAATCCAAAGTAAATTCCAAATTAAGCATATATAACTTATCTTACTAAAAATCAACAAAGTCATCTAACCTGTGCAAGATCCTGACTTTCTCCATCCCATTTATCAATTGCTTGAAGCAAAAACTTGGTGGCAGCTGGGTAAAATTTCCTCCGCAGCATCACTGCACCAAGTTCAAACAGCTCAGTCGCATTTGCATCGCCGCTTCTGACTTGCTCCTGAGATAATGGAAGAAAATGAGAAAGAAAGCTAATTCCAAGTAGCTTGTGTATATATCATGGTACTAAACCAGATAAAAACAGAACCATACAATAAACATGTATAATTTGGACCCAGATCGCCTACAGTTATAACTCCATGCAGTAAACGATCTCAGCTGTTTATCCGAGATCCGACAGCTCAGATTACACAAAAACAAAATTAGCTTTAAATGATCTCAGTTGCTCATTTGAGACCGGACGAATGAGATCAGTATTTGTGTAACAAAGTTATTGCACCAAATGCAAATCTGTAAAATTCAGGGTCCAATCTCCTTCTAGGTGTTCAAGAGAAACATCTAGTAATACAAATGACACTGCAGGTTCTTACTTGCAACTCTTTGGCAGAAAGGTCAAGTTCTCTGCGGACTAGAACTTGGCGAATCACGTAGTAAGTCCCAGCTCCGAGCAAACCCAACAACAGTAGCAAGTATATTAGTTGGATTCCTAAGTCAAACAACTCCCCGACCTGATACATCTCATTTATCTTCACTGAGTCACTTGCATATGAAACATCAGGAGAAAAAACTGATATAGTTTGGGTAAACAAGAATGCTGAAACCCATTTGGATGACTTTCTCCAATCTTGAAGATTTTCCACTGAAAAGTCATTCACTGAGAATCCAGAAAGAGAATATTAAAAAAGGCAATGACTCAAGTGTGATTATTGTAACTCAAAAACAATTATGAATATTTGACACATGCATCAATATGCATGTTCATCTCAACATGTCTTTACCATAATTTTATCAAAAGTAAATGCATTTTACATCATTTAGATTATGTTTGATTCTAAATTGATTATATTGCTTGATCTTAATATTATTGTTGATAATGATATAGTATGTCATCCTAATCAATTAAGATAATAATAAATTTTACTCTTTTACCTGCGCATAGTCTATATCCACTTATGTGATTAACCTAGGAACTTAGGGAAAAGTTAAATGCACAAGATTGGCATGATAATTTAACCAGTAGTTCATCCCTACAAACCTCATGATCACCTTTCTTTATGTTTTCTTAATTTTGGCATAATAATCAATAGTATATATAGTATTTCGGTATTTCCTGATCATTATATGATACAATGTTTCAGAGGTTTATATGATCACTTCTTACCCTTACAGCATTTTCCATTTTTATATATATATTTTTTTGAATAGCAAATATTATTCACGTCGGAAAATGCTAGAGGCATTAAATCGCGGATAATCGAAAAGCAATACAAAGACGGCACCGCATATAGACGGAACGCCGCAACCCAAAGACCAACCCACATTCCAAATAATGAAGCAATACTATACATGCTAACAGCTGCACGCATAGCACTGCTTCACCACCCAAACCGCAAAACAGAAAAACAGCAGAAGGTGAACCAAAAAACAGCCAAAACCCAACCGCAGCATGATGACACCAATTCACTCATGGTATGCAAAAAATATTATGGATAAGAAAAGTGAAAGAGCAAGAACAGGGAATTACACTCGGATTGTTTTGTGAAAATGGTTATAAGGGGTTCTGTTGGCATTGCCCTTTGAAACATCTGTCGTCGTCCATGATAGAAGGAAAAATGAAATAAAATTAGTAGCCAGAAATCAAGGGTGAGAACATAAAGTATGAAATGAAAATACCTCATGTTCAAGACAGACCTAATAATGGTATTAGTAATAAAGCGCATGTTTCGAATCACGGTGAGTTTGACTGACTCTGGTGGCACCATGATTCTGCCAAACTCACCATCGATCCGAACATGCCTTAGACAAAACCAAGTCATTATTGAGTTGATTTTGTTAGATAAATAGAAGATAAACCAATGATATTATTAAGTGGAAAAGATGCTTAATTTTGCTGTAAAAGATATGAAACCAAAACAACCTGTAGTACAATCCTACTCTTGACTGAATCAAGGTTGTCTCCATGTGAAGTGGGTCCTGTTTGCTGAATTCCCAAGGCTTTAATCTTTCTGTAAACAGTGTTCCAAGATAAACAATCAAAAACAAATCACTTAAAAGGAAACAAACAAACCCTCTAAGAAGGTAACAAAACTTTAAGTCTTGAATACATTATTTTTCCTAAGCATTCCAACACAAATCACTACTTAATTGAAAACAAGACACAAACACATGCAACTTGGAAAAGGATAATTAACTAAACAACCCAAGAAACAGTTACAGAATTTAGTTACTTTACTAAACAACATTATTAATGAGTTAACAAGATTAAAAATGAAGCAACCCATGAAAACATGATGCTAAAGCTTTAATCTTTTAATAAAAGGGTAGTAAAAATAGAATTACTTGAATGAGCATGGTGATGAAGTGGTGAGTTTAGAGGGAAGAGATTGAAAGGTGGATTTGGAAGGGAAGATAGAGGAAAGAGAAGGAGAAGAGTAAGGGAAATGAGTGAAAGTGGAGGTGGAACCACTCATCTTCATCTTCAATATGTTTGTTCCTAATTTAGACAGGAACCAGGAAAAAGAACAGGGGTTATCCGGCAAGGAGTGCTTGTGTCAGTTCCTTCCGATGGGGATGACGTGTACCAGTGATAAAACGGTTGAATAGATAGATTACATATCTAATCAACGGTTTAGATCAAGATTGAAGACCGGTACTTGTTTAAATAAATTTAACTTTAAATATCGTTTTTTGGGGGAGTTTAAATATTATTTGTCCCTGTAAAAATACTTTCATATTTTTAGTCTTTTTCTTTTCTAGGAGAGATTTCGTCTGGGGCATCAAGCCTCAATACCGACTCCAACTCTGAAGGAGGAGTTTGTGAAAATGTCACACCTAACCTTGAAGAAGAACCGAGTTTGGTCAAAAAATCTGCGTAACAATTTCCCTCTCTAAGCACATGTTGGAAAGAAAATATTAAGAATGCACTCTTTAAACCAAAGATCTTCACCAACAAGGAAGTGTATGCATCTAGCTTGTAGCCTTACCATTTTCTCACAATATTACCTTTATCATTTTACTTGGAAAAAAATTAAACATATATTTTCAAGTCATTAGCTAAGTCGTTAATTATATCAAATACTATGTGATTGTTTGACAATACATTTTTTTTTAGTTTTATTACTTATGTTTTATAAGCTCATTTGATTAGAAAATACCCATTTAATAATCGTCAATTTCCCATGAGTTTATAACTTATTTTTATCAGTTTATAACACTTTTTTATAATTAATTCGAATAATTTATAACTTATGATATTTTCTCTCAATTTTACCCATGTAATCTTAGTTGAAAAAAATAGCCTGCTAATTTTACCTATAAACATTCGCTATAAACTAATTTATCAACTACCTGCTATTTTTTTTTGTCAAACATAGCCTATAAATTCAATAAATTAGCTTAAATGGTATAAGCCAGCATATAAAGTATTCCCTATAAAATTGCATCAATGAAAAAGTAAATTGTTGTACATTCAAAATCAATAATGGATGCGGTGTATGTTTGGTTCCATTTTTAGAGAAAGTGTATAATTGATTATGACATATTTAATTGTTGATTAGAATTGATTGTACTTAAGTCTATGATAATTTTCACATATATTTATAGTTAAACTCACTTTTAGATAAGTATATTCAAAACAGAAACAAGTTTTAGTGAGAATTAGTTTTGACGAAAATGAATTCTCCACAACCAAACAGAACAATAGGGGCAATGGGCCGTAAAAGTTGGTAGGAAAAAATCAAAGTAAAGCAACCAACATGAATAGCACAGGTAACTGACGTTGTGTTCAGTGAAAGAAGTAGTTGAAGGCTCCGTCATTTTTCGATGAACACGAGGAAACACTTTCTCAATTAATTTAATTTCACTTAACAACACACATTCATTTCTCATTTTCTTCAATTCATTTTTCCAACATAACAATGTCTCAGCTTCTTCAAACACCGTTTCTCTCTTCCTCCACCGTCCTTCGCCGCACACGCACCTCCCTCCACCGCACCTCCCCAACCACAAACCACTTTGTAGTTCGTGCCAAGATCCGTGAAATCTTCATGCCAGCACTCAGCTCCACAATGACCGAGGGTAAAATTGTTTCATGGATCAAATCCGAAGGCGATAAACTCTCCAAAGGCGACAGTGTCGTTGTTGTTGAATCCGATAAAGCTGACATGGATGTCGAAACTTTCTACGACGGTATCCTCGCCGCTATTGTTGTTGAAGAAGGTGATGTCGCCGCTGTTGGATCTCCCATCGCATTTCTCGCTGAAACTGAAGAAGAAATTGAATTAGCCAAGTCCAAGGCTCTTTCATCTTCATCTTCATCTTCTTCATCCTCTACTTCTCCTTCTCCTGCACCCACACCCGCACCCGCACCCGTAGAATCTCAACCGAAGAAGGTTGTTGCAGCGGCGGTTGTTTCCAAACATCCGGCGTCGGAGGGAGGGAAGAGAGTGGTGGCATCACCTTATGCGAAGAAATTGGCAAAGGAGTTGAAGGTGGAGTTGGGACAAATTATTGGGACCGGACCTTCAGGGAGGGTTGTGGCGAAAGATGTTGAGGCATTTGCAGCTACAGGGAGTGTTGCAGCCGTTGCGGAGCCGGTGAATACTGCAGTTTCTGGTATTGAATTGGGGACTGTTGTGCCGTTTACGACAATGCAGAATGCTGTGAGTAGGAATATGGTGGAGAGTTTGGGGGTTCCTACATTTAGAGTTGGTTATACTATTACTACTGATGCACTTGATGCCCTCTACAAGAAGGTGAATTTTTTGTTATTGATTTCATTATAATACTCGTAATGATTACATTTGATGCTAGCTAGATGACTATCACATTGGTTCTTTGGAGTTTGGACATTATATATCTAATTACATAATTCACCACTTATTGGGATTTTTGGTAAATGGATAATTTACTACGATCTTTATAGAACTCGAATGATAAAGGGAAAAAGTGTTGGCAAAGAAAAGAAACTACCAGCAAATTTTCGCAAGTGTTTTTGGTGAATTTCTGAGCTAAATAAAAGGAAGTAATAGCCTATGAAGCACATACATGGACACTAAACACAACACTGACACGTTTACACTTGTAATACTTTGAGAAAATGAAATAATTTAATGTAACCACACGTGTCATTGTCGTGTTGGTGTCAGACACGAGACACACATTTAATATGAAGTGTAAATGCTACACAGATATTAGATGCTAGCCATGTATGATTGATTGTATGTTCATGAAGTTGTTGTTTTAACGTGCTGCAGAAAGTTTATAATAGTTTGATATCTAAGTTTTCCAAATTATTCTGTGAACACCGTGTACTTGGAGACTCATGTTCAAACTATTTGTATATTTATTGATTGATTTATTACATTTTATAAAATATCAGATCAAGTCAAAGGGAGTTACTATGACAGCATTGCTTGCTAAGGCTACAGCACTCGCGCTGGCTAAACACCCTGTTATAAACTCTAGTTGTAGGGATGGTAATAGCTTTACATACAACAGCAGCATCAACATTGCAGTCGCCGTGGCTATAGATGGTGGACTTATTACACCGGTGCTTCAGGATGCTGATAAGGTGCCTGATACTCTATTTTGATATGCTTCTAATCTATCGTTAAATGGTGTTCATCTGCTAAAAAGGTTTATTTGACGTATATTATAGGTTGATGTCTATTCATTGTCTAGAAAGTGGAAGGAGTTGGTTGATAAGGCCAGAGCTAAGCAGCTGCAGCCTCATGAATACACCACAGGTACAGTAATTATCTATTTATTGGGATTTATTTTATGTCTATGAACTTTCCAATTTATCACAGAATCCTTAAATTTGTGGGTAGGGACTAGGGCAATTAATAATTAACTTAATATTAACGTAGTTCGAGTCTTACACTATACGCATAGAATGTATCTTTGTCCAAAAATTTTAAAAAATGTCTTGGAGCTTTTAAACATAAATGACAGCAGTTGAGTTCATGATATGTGTATAGAATTGGTTAAATCCAGTCTACAAAACCTACTTGGTTTTATTCTTCTTGGGCTAGATTCTCCTACAATGGTGAAATCAATGACTGACAAAAAATGATAAAATCCTTGAAGAAAAGTTTGGCTAACTTTGCACATATGCCATGTTTTAAGTTGAACCGTTAGTTTTATCTTTTAGATGTGGAAATGGAATGTGGTAATAAACAAATGAATGTAATTTTTGGGGCTTCTGGAGTGGACTAATGTTGATATTTGCAGATCCTCTTCTTTTTATGAATAAATGTCTAAATTGTTGAAGTCAAGCTTTGACAATCAACATATTATTTTAGAAGAACAAAGTTATATAAGCTAAAGGAAATCCGAGTTAAAATTGGTGCTTCCCTGGCAAAACTGAAGATTGCATTTTAGAAGAATAAAATTGGTGCTTCCCTGCACATATGAGGGGTGGTGATTATGATGACAGAAAATTTGTATACATCAACTTTCTAGAGGTCCTGATGATGTTCCTTAGCTGTATTTTTTGAGGTTTACAATTTGAAGAGTGCTTTAAGTTAAGGTTGGAAGAATAAATCTGGGTTTGAGAAAATTAGCATGAGCTTATGTGGTTAGATCATGCCTTAGACTAGATTTGTTAATATTGCGAGAACATGGTTTACAACGCATGAACATGGTTTTGCATCTTAATGTTTCCAGGAAAGTTTATGGTGCTATTGTTTCCCCCTTTTTTTCAAGACTATAAATTATTCCTAGTACAATCTCTAGAATAAACAAGTTAAACATTATGCTTTCCACCAAAAGAACAAGCTATATGATGTTTTTACAGTTGAATTTTGACATTCAATTGGGCTAATTCAAAGACTTTTTTCTTCTGATATTTGCCTTGCTTCACTGATTTCTGTTGTTTCTCTAGGCACTTTCACTCTTTCCAACCTGGGAATGTTTGGCGTTGATCGCTTTGATGCTATTCTGCCTCCTGGAACCGTGAGTAATCTTATTTGTGCTCTAATCGAAAGTGACGGCGTACGTGAATTTGATTGTTTTGTGGGTTTATTTTTGTAGGGGGCAATTATGGCAGTTGGAACATCACAGCCAACTGTTGTGGCTACTAAGGATGGTCGCATTGGCATGAAGAATCAAATGCAGGTATGAGTGTTCAGACATATACATATGTTGGAGTATGACTTATTTCTTTTTGGTTAAAGAATCTTAAATCGATATCCAGACTTCTGTTCTTTTATAACTGAAGGAATGAAAATTTGCAGGTCAATGTTACAGCAGATCACCGTGTAATCTACGGTTCTGATCTAGCTCTGTTCTTGCAAACTCTGTCTCAGATTATCGAGGACCCTAAAGATCTTACTTTCTAGTCTCATTTTTCTATATTCTAATGCTGCATACAAAGGAAAAAGAGTTTATGATTCCTCTATTCGTGGATTACGGATTATTGATCGTCGAGTAGCACAATCTGAAAAGCCAAATTACTATCCACTCAGGATTGTGCAAAGAACAGGAGCAGAGTTTTGAATAGGAAAGCTGAGTTGTAGTTTCTTAAATGAGATCGAGTCAAATATGCTATTTTTCATTTTTCTTTAATACTGTCTGATTATAAATTTGTTTTTTTGGTTGCTCATTATTGTCCAATAATGTCCATTATTTATGTGAGCACAAAACTTGTTTTAGAATGCTGTCTAGAAAATTGAAACGCCGATTATGTTCTGAAGAAAAAAAGGTAGTGTGATGAAGATATTACTGCTAAGTGTGATTATTGTGACATTTAGTATCGATGGCAATGACACTAATAAACTGGTTCCACCAAATTTAGGGATACTTAAAGTCTCATTCCCATATTGAACTTTTTTTAGTAGAAAAACCTATATTGTCCTAATTATTTAGACAGAAATTTCAGATGAATACTTGTACAATAAAAAAAATTCAATATGCTCCCAAGCTACATTTTCATCCAGCTATTTATGACATTATGTGTTATGTTTTCAACTTTAAGAGTAACTCAGTTTAATAAATCATTATAAACACTAGATTTTCAATTCAGCCGATGAATAAAAAAGTTCTTATTGCGTAGATCAACTCTACATATTTTTGTTAAATTTCAAAACTATTTGATACTTCATCTAATAACTTTAATTGAACGTCTAATAAACTTTTTCGAAATAATGTAAACGACATTATTTGATTACATAGCTACAATTGTCGAATTTTTATAAAAACGTGTGGAGGAAAGAGAGTGGCGGTGTCACCACATGCAGAGAAATTGGCTAAGGAGTTGAAGGTGGAGTTGGGTCAAATTGTTGGGACTGGACCTTCAGGGAGGATTGTGGCTAAAGATGTTGAGGGATTTGCAACTACAGGGAGTGTTGTGGCGGTGGTGCCAGAGCCAGTGAAGACTGCGGTTTCTGGTGCTGAATTGGGGACTGTGGTGCCGTTTACGACAATGCAGAATGTTGTGAGTAGGAATATGGTTGAGAGTTGGTTACACTATCACCACTGATGCACTTGATGCTCTCTAAAAGAAGGTGATATTTGTCTCTCTTTGTTTTTGTTTTCAGCATTTGTTAGTTGGAAATGAATACATGGATAATGTTGACCAAACCTCCTTTTCTATTTTCTTTTAGGGAGGTTAAATTGTAGTCAGATTAGGATCAAAGATGTGGACTGTGGTTAAGTGGTTTAGGTATTTATCTCATTCTATCACTAACAATGATTATGCATGACGCTAGCTAGAGAACTATCACAATTCTAGTTGTGAGTTTCATCTTAACAACTAAAATCCTATTATTTTGTTTTGGGTGTGCTGTATTATTGCATCTATCTTTTTTAAAAAGAAGCTATCTTCAAATAAAAAAGCAAGTCAGAACCCAAACAAAATATTTGCTATATGAGCTAAATATCTAAGATAGCAAACTGATTCACTTTACACACGTGCCATACTGTGACGTGAGTAGCAAGAAAAGCTTAATTTATTAAGCACCATAGAAGGATTGAACAAAATTCTTCCTATTTGATTTACTATATCTTTTGTAGATATTCACTACAACACCCAAAACAAAAGCTATGAAGACTTAATCACTTCTTGAGAGTATGATTTTATCTGGCATTCAGCAACATTCTTAGCACAGTCTTCATCTTTGGTCTTGCATCAGGGGATGGGCTTACACAAACAAGAACAATCTCCAAAATTTCAAGCATTTGGTTTCTAACAGATTGTGATGTTCTGCTAACATTCAAATCAAGAATGTAATCTTGATTTCTTGAATTACGCAAAACCCACTTTACCAATTCAGCTCCCTTAGTCACTGCGGGTTTTCCAGTCAGCAATTCCAGTAGAATCACCCCAAAGCTATACACATTCTCTCTCATTGTGCACACATACTCTGCCAAATCAACAAAAAATAAAAATAAAAAATTGATCTTCAAAACCTAATGTGCGTTAATGTTAGCTTATTTTGTGTTTGGAAAGCAAATATAAGCAATTTCCAGGACATATAACTACTTAGTAATTTTATTAGTCCCTGTTTGAATAAACAAAACAAGTAAACGATAATAGCGTAGACACTTATCATATATGTATTCATGTATAAGCTATATTTCTAGAAGAAAATATAAAATAAAGTCAAACTGGTTTCAAACTGAAAATAATTTATGGACATGTCATAAGTTGTTTCCATAAGTTCTTTTAAACAGTCTCACAAATTCTTATGAATTTAGACCAACAGAAAAGAAAGTTCAAGAGTTTTTGACCTGGAGGAATGTAGCCATCAGAACCAGCAACAGCAGAAAAACTCTCGGTACTCTTTGAAGGATCAATCATCTTGCAGTGTTCAATATCACCAACTAGAGGATCCTCAAACGATTTCAGCATAATACTTTTACTTGATAGATCAAGGAGAAGTATTGGACCAGAGGCACAACCATGCAGAAAATCTAGGCCCTGAGCCACACCAACAGCTATACTATATCTGCTAGCCCAATCTAAAGACTTTTCCATGCGTCCATGAAGCACATCGAAGAGAGAGCCGTTCGAGAGAAACTCGTATAATGTATAAGCATTGTTAGTGGACACAATATAGCCTAGAGGAATCATCACATTTGAATTGTTCAACTTTGCCAGTGCATCTAGCTCTTTCCCAAATTTATCAAGACTACTCACTGGAAATACCTTGTCACACCAGTTCAGCTTCTTGGCGAAGTAGATCGAACCAGATGGCATAACAGCCTTATAGTAAGTTGAAAACTTGGTGTTTAGAGTTAAGTTTGACGTTTTGGCAACAACTTCCATGACCTTGGAGAAATCAATGTTTGATCTATGAATTCCATTTGGAGTTAACAAATTACTGTGGATGACCTGAGGAAGGTCAAAATTTTCACCTTCACTTGACTGTACCCGTTCATCGTTAATCTTGCAATAGTGTCGTGAGATCAATACAACCAACAGGGTGACCATGCCAACCACAAAAATAGCAGCAGCAATTGCAACAAGAACAGCGGCAACAACAGATTTCCCCTTCTTTCCTGCTCTTGGATTATTGTTGGGTGAGACATTACTATTGTTTCTGACATTGTTTCCTCTTGTATCAACTACAACGTACGGAGGAAACTGTGGAAGCTCACCTGATAAATGATTGTTTGATAGTTGCAACTGTGTCAATGCAGCCATTTTAGTTAGAGACGGAGGAATGTCACCGGAGAAGTTGTTTTTGGACAGGTCCAAAATTTCTAGGTTAAACAAATCAGCAAAACTACTAGGAATAGATCCACCAAAGTGATTGCTGCTGAGATTCAATGCAATCTGTAGATACAAAGGCATTTTTGGAATATCACCGCTTAACTTATTTTCTCCAAGTTGGACTTCTATAAGTTTTATCAAGTTTCCAATGGACGACGGTATAGAGCCGTTGAGTTTGTTCCCTTGCAAGTCAAGGAATGTAAGGTTGTTTGACATATCAGATGGAATTGGTCCATCAAGAGAATTACGGCTTAAATTCAAGGTAGACAATTTTTGAAGTTGTGAAATCTGAATTGGAATAGTACCATTAAGCTTGTTCATTTGAAGCTTGAAGACTTGTAGATTGCCAAGATTACCAAGTTCTGGTGGCAATGCACCAGTCAATTGATTCTCAGCCAAATTCAACAAGGCCAATTTCTTGCATGAACCTAATTCAGGAGGTATCAAACCTGTCAACTGATTATTTTCCAGTTCCATGTATGTCAATTGGTTGTCATGATCGGCTTCACAAGCACCCGAAGGAACCTCCCCTGTGAGGGAATTTTTCCCCAA
>Ga0315914_1006361_pt1 | contig 16758 bp, 5 predicted proteins | sample MpolenodulesMG_FD_203920 | JGI IMG/M metagenome (GOLD analysis project Ga0315914, IMG submission 203920) | Medicago polymorpha root nodule microbial communities from Los Angeles, California, United States - elongated nodules | ecosystem: Host-associated > Plants > Roots > Nodule | place: USA...
AAGAAATGTTAAAAGGAAGAGTGAAAAATTAATGTGTAAGAGGTTAAGTGACTTATTGGATAAAATTGGAATTTTCAAAAATTTGTAGGGGTGAAAGTATATGTGTAGGGGTATAGGGTAAAATTTCTTGTTGAATGTTATTAACCATTGCAAATGGTCTAACAAGTTGAATCCAAGCTAGTCCATGTATTACTCACTATGGATGTTAACTTTATTGATGTGACATGTAGTTGATGAAACGTAAACAAATGAAGTTATTATTAACTATTTATTGAATTTAACTAGCGTCAAGATCGACATTAATGTTGGATCGTTATATAATTGCACAGATGTATCTATAGGGAGGGTGAATAGATACTCAATTTTCATTTTATATATTTTAAAAAGTTGGTGCAACGAAAAGTGATTATTTTTCGATTATGCTTATTTAAACAACACAAATGAGAACATGATTGGTATTGAATATCAACGCAAAGCACACTGAATAAATGAAAACAAATCTAGTTAATCAAATTAAATATTAGAGATAATCACTTAATATCATAGGAAATTTTTTTTAAGGATATATTTGGAAGTGAAAAAGTTACTCCAATGTCACATATATATAGAGAGAGACTAGCGTTCAGAACAACACTCCGTGTTTGTCTGTTCGCTCTTTTTATTTCACTAATGGGTATAAATTACAAGCAATAGTTTTTGTAAAATTTTAATTAAAATTATTTTGATTTGGAGTAAAATTATAGGCATAGATATTCTGCACTTTCATATAGAAACAAATTATACTTATCTTTTTTAATGACACCTACAATATAACAAATACAGTATAATATAAATTCTTATCTTTTTCAATGACACATACATACAAATTTGTTTAAGGTATAATTGAAAGTAAAAAGTCCATATGAAAAACATGTATTTCCTTTATATATAAGTAGCGGAAAGACGGGCACTACCACACCCATCTGCCAGCTCTTTTTACTACGCTAATATGTGTGTGTTTTTTTATTATGTTTGTTTGTATAATTTTGATTGCAATTTTCAAATTTTAATGGAAATGATTGGTATAATGATCTATCTACAAATTATTGTGAAAACATATAGCAAAATTATTTATCAACTCAACATATTTTGGTTTGCCCGTATATAAATTAAAAATAAAATAACAATCATTTATTGTTTATTCTAATAATAATTAGTAAAATGATAACATAAATGTATAAATGACTTGTTATGAAAAGGATAAATTATATGATCGCGATAAAAGAATATCTTTAAAAACTATATCTTTTGTAAAGTCTCAATCTTCCCCCTGTATTTCTTTGATGCAAAATTTTGTTAAATTTTGATAAACTCCTCTTGATGAAGCTACATATAATTGACCATGGTTGAAAACATATCGTGGAAGATATATTTTAATATTGGGAATGGTCTGTCCTTGTGATTTATTTATGGTAATAGCAAAACTTAGTCTAACATAAAACTGTTATCCACTAAGAACAAAAGTAAGTCCTGAACTCACATTTGTTTTTAATTTAAGTATGTGCAATAATGCTGTTTTTTCAACGTTGTTTCCTGATATGATTTCCACATCCAACATATTCATAACACAATCCACAACATAATAATTGTGCCACATTACACATGTCATATTTAGGGGCTATGTTTCGCGACAACATTAAAATTCCAGCATTCTTCGGTTAAAAAAAATTAAATCCAATGAGTTCTTGAATTATTTACCTTTAATTTATTAACTGAAGAATGCATGAATTTTTTTTTTTTTTTATCAATGCATGAATGTGAGATTATTTTTAGACGAAAGTAAAATATTTTGGTTATTTTCTTCATCAAATTATAGAACATCAACATATATGAAAAAAATCTAAGAAATGGTCCATATAAAATTGAAATCATCAAACTTTCGAAAAGAATGGACAAATATCAATGAGACCAGAGAATGGGCTAAACAAAACAAATATTAATGATTCCATAATAATTCCAAAATAAAATAGTAACTCGCTTGGGTTGGCTTGATGATATTGGCTTGAGACCTGAGAGTGGGCTCCTCCTTAAGGTCTCATGTTCGATTCACTCCATTGCTAATTTAGGTGGGCTAATTTAATTCCTTCAAAATAAAATTATTTTTTGTTTTTTGGGATTTTATGATAATAGTGATCGATAGAACATGAATAAGTGAAAAGAGAAACAAAAATTTGTTTTAATTTTGAACATATCATCAAAGGTGCATATTCTTTCTTATCTTTGGAGCATGTGATGATGGAATAACATATGATATTTTTAGCTATGTTTTTAGATATTTTCTTTGCATCTGAAGGCAAATTAGAAGTCAATTAGAGACATTGTCAATGGGTTGAGGAACTTTTTATATTGTTTTCATTCGAGATGTTCTAATTCACTTTTATCATAAATCATGCAACTCCATAGGTGTTTTGAGTCTTTTTAGTGAGAAATCATGTAAATCGGCAAAACAAGATATTGCGTGAAAGATCAAAGATATGAAGATTGAAGTTTAATGGTTCTTAGAAGACATTTGAAGACAATACAAAGTGAATAAAATTCATTTGAAGTTCCTTGGCATTGCAAGATAGAAGAACGCGTGAAAGGGTTAAAAATTGCTAAATTCGCGCAGGAGGGGCTGCCTCATGTGCCCCTGCGCATGGGACATCAACCATCATTGTCCCATGCGTCCCTGCGCACCAAACCATGAGCCCCGCACATGGACACGGGCATGAGGTGTTGTTTTCTTGTTTTCTATGCTACTTTTTGTGGAAATACTCTATTTTCACTCTCTTAACCCCTGAGTAGTCATGCAATATAAATAGAGACCATACCACACTCTTTTATTCATTCAGAAAGCTAGCAGTACAAGGCAATGGTCAAACATCAGGAGCTTCAAGGCAGAGGATCTCCATTCTCCTATTGTTTTCTCTAAGGTATGTTTTCTATTGTTTTATAATGATGTCGGTTGCCGTGAGCAACTAAACCTCTTTAATTAGGGTTCCACGATGAACCCCTTTTTATTTGTTAGATTCTATTAATAAATTTTTTATTTAGTTTATAATCTAAGTCTTATTTAATTCGTATATGTCTGTTTATATACCATATCTTAGATGGAGCATATTATGATTGGCGACCCTAATGTTATTGGAGCAAGACAATATTGAATTGCTTAGTTTCTAATATAATAATCTACACATGAATTTAGGGTTATAATTCATGTTAAGGGAACTCCACAATTGTAAATCGTTGAATTACGAGGCTATTAAAATAAACCTTCACTGATTCATCACAGGGTTATGTTCTACTTTCTTAAATCCAAACATAAGACAAGTTATGGACTAATGATTTCTCGATTTAATTTCCAACAAAGACGAATGGGTATTCAAGGATTCCCTAATAATCGTTACACTTCTGAATCAACCAAACTTAATCTTGCATTGGGCAAAACAATTAAAACCCTGCAACCACCTTCAAATCTCTTTTCTTTTATTTGCTTTTTAAATAGATTCTGCTAATTATCAAGTTGAATGATAATTCATGTGGAGCCGATTCACTTACTACTTTATTACTTGATACGATTTAGTGCACTTGCCTAAATTTACTGCATCACGTCTTAGAGAATAATTTCCTTTTTGGACGTGAATTGCAACTTTATATCTCAAATCCCAATGACTTTAGTGGTGTAAGAATATTCTAACAACACTTTGATTTTCAGCAGTAACATATGTTTTAAACATAGCACAATTATAACAGACATGGTGCGAGGCGCTAATGCTTATTCACCATTCACTTGATCTACCAACTAGGCATGTGATTGATGGTGCAAGGCGCCCGAGTTGTGTATGGGGTGGTGAGGGTTGGCTAACAAAATTTGGGATGTAATCTTTAAGCGACTAGGAGTGGAAATAGTGCTCTCGGAAAATATTGTTATTTTTCTAGAAGTTTTTGCCTCCTTGGGTCGAAAAGGTAAGAGGAGAAGAGGGTGATGTTTGCTTGGCATACGGTAATTTGAGAAATTTGGAAGGCGAGGAATGAAAGAAATCCAAGGTAAGTTTCTGCCTCCTTTCAACATTACTTTCTCCTTGGAATATTATTGGAGATGTCTCATTACAAAGTTTTTTTTGAGGAACCGTTGAGAACTGAGGAAATTAACGTTACTTTTGTAGTCTTTGATTCCAGAGAAGGAGGTAGTTACATGAATGAAGGAATTCCATCATATTAGTTTATGCAATGTATCATACAAGACTGTAACTAAAATCTTTGCACGGAGGTTGAAATATTGCATGCACAAGACGATATCTCGAAAGCCTTGCCGAAATGTTGCTAGTTTTATGGATTCAGTTGATAGTTATTTTTTTAGAGAGATTGTTGGAACATTGGTGTGATGTTGGAAAAAAAATTAGAAGATTAGACACCAAGTAATTATACTTTGATCTAATGTTGTGTGAATTGAAAAAATAGAGTGTGAGACCCACATAAAATAGAACACATATTATTAGTGTTTAAATTGCGGTATTTAATTTTAAATACTTGATAATGATATAAATAATAGTAATTCCTTAAAAAAAAAAGTAGTAATTATTATTTTTATTCGTGAATACCACTTCTCATAAATTTAGCTTATGACGGTTGTGATAAAAATAAGAATAAGAATTTAATTGAATATCTTATTTTTTCTTCATTCAAATCCAATGAGTTTGTTTCCTCCACTTTTGTGGATTTGTTTATTTTTTTATCTTATCCACAAGTGTTGTTAAATTGATTAATGGATAAGTTCTCTTTTGATCTTATCCATTAGAGTAACTGTTGCCGCAATTTTGCTAAAACATTTACAAAATCTCTATATAAATAGAGAACTCCACTCAGTCAAATATCACACAAAAGAGTTTCTATTGAGTTGTCGAGAACTCTTTCTCTCTTCTCCCTTTAGCTTGCGTTGACGAGTTATTCTTCTCCTCATCTCCTTTATATGTCCCTTCAGAAATAAGACTGTTCTTAAGACCTTAGTCCCTATTCGGTATAATGTCCCTTCAGAATTAAGAAAGGTCTTAAAAGTATAGTCTATTCAATAATGTATGTCCTTTTGAAATAAAGAGTACTTTTAAGATCATAGTCCCTTTTGAAACAATATTGTCTCATCGGAATTAAGAATGATCTTAACAGGATATAAATATTCTTTCAATATTTTCTAATTGAGGAGAAATTAAAAAGTCAAAATGGCGGTATCATCATATTTGAGCGGTCGTATTACCATATTGATATTTTGGAGAAATTAAAAGTTAGAATGGTGGTAGCACCATATTTGAGTGGTCTCAACATCATAACAGAGTGATAACAATACCATATTAAAGTGGTTTTAGTATAAAAGAGTGGTCTTAGTACCATATTTAAATCTCAAACGATTTTCTACATTGTAGTAGTTAACCGCACAGTTGTAGTTGAACTTGTTTTATCCTGGAGGCAGCATGTCTAATTGTCTGTCTTGCACATCTTTAAGCAGTGCCGCGAAACGTCAGTATATATTCTTTTCAAAAAAAGAATTTGGAAATCCAAATACATCCGTTTAAGGAAAAATAACATATTGGTGTGTGCTCAATATGCAATAATAATTTTTAGGATCATTTCCATACTTTTATAGACCGCTCGATGGTTAAAAATGTTTGGTGCAAATTTCCACATCTCACTAGTGGTCGATTAATAATAACATGGAGTGGGATAATTGGTTATGTATGAACCTTACTAGTTTACTAACCTTGATGTTTGCAATGAAGTGCCTTGGACAATTGTGGTTATGTTGGATAATCTTTTGGTTTAAAAGAAATTAATTCATGTTAACTAAGCATCCATCTAGGGTGTGCACCATGATATGAGAATGGCACATAATATATAATTTTTGGATATCAATGAAGGCTTAAGAGCCCCAAAAAAAAAAAAAAAACTACACCAAACGAGGGGCAGTATTCCACATAGTATTGTTACTAGTAACTCTATGACTAGATCGTTTGTTGGAACATGATGAGAGTAGTAATGTCATGGCTCGTTTGATGATGGAGCGGTGACACTAAATACGGATGATGATGCAATCACGAGAATGAATTCTCTCAAGTAGAATTTTTTTCATTTTTTTCAATTGTTACATCTAAACAATTAAACATAAAAGAGAAAAAGAAATATAATACTATAAAGAAAAAAGATTATTGACTGTGTGTTTAAGAAAATAGATTATTGAGTCTTTGGTTGAGATGAAACAATTGAAAAAATAGAGATAATTTTACTTGACAAAATCCATTCCTCGTAATGCAGAGGATCCAAGAAAGTTCAGTTTTTTTCTTCATTCTTTTGATGTAGTTACCTAATAAGTTCGGTTTATTTCTTCTCAATCACTTTTGATGCAGTTACCTTGTTGTGTATCTAATCTATACTGTAGATATAAAAAAAATACTATATATATATTTTTTGAAAGATATTACATTTACTATATTGTTTATGTTATTGAAAAAGATAAATATAGTTTGTTACAATACGAAATTGTAAAATATTTATATATATAATTTTAATTTTTTGAGGGAAAACATCAATCAATTTAATTAAAATAAAAAATCACAAAAAAGAGCAAATATACGCGGTATAATAGCCCGTTCATTATAACTTTTATTTTGAGAAAAAACTATTTTTTTAAAAAAAATAATCACTTTTAAGAGTATTGCATCCGTTTGTTATGATTTAAAAAGAAAAAAAAATCAGAATCTAAAAAATCTAAAAACGTCTTCAAATAAGATAAATGATAAGCTTTTAAAAACAGCTTTTTTTTTTTTTTTTTTTTTCTTAAATTAGAGGAGAGTGAAAAAAGGTGTCAAAAGGTTGAGGTATGTTTGTAACAAAAAATAATTTTTATATAGTTGTATCAAAATAAACTATTTTTTCTTTAAAAAAATGATTTTAAATACGATAAACAAACACAAAATTGATTATGTTTATTTTATATATAAAAAATCTCTAAATTATTTAATATTGAAATCACTTTTAATTTTAAATTATATCAAACGGGTCTTAAATTAAATTCATAGATAAATAATATTTTTATTAACAAAATTACTCCAAATGTCCTTTATTATTTATTTGTAACACCTGAATTTTTCATTCTTTTTTGTCCCATTCAAGTTTTTTCAGGGCAATTTCTATAAAATAGGAGGCTCAGATCTCTATTTAAAATAGGCTCACGGTAAAATAAAAATGTAATTTTTTTTGTGTAGCTAAGCTTCATTAAAAAATCTGAATTAGAAGAACTTCTAAACATGAAAGGAAATAATAAAAAAATTAAGTGAAATAGAGGTGAAATTTACGTAATAGTGTCATTTGGATTTGTCACTCTTCTATTGCAGGAAATGAGAAAATGAATGGTTTATGCAAAAAAGAAATGATTTAGGCGATTCTTTCAATGAAATAGCTTTTCAAATTGACTAATTAAGTGATTATACAAATTAGGGGTGATTTGATAGCACCAAATTTATGTCAAAAAGGAGAACTAGAGTCTAGAAAAATCTCAAATGTGTACTAAAGAAAGAAAATGAAGTAACATATATACTTTTTGATTTAAGTAGAGGGTGAGTATTAGACTTAAATTTATTTTTGGGTTAATTAAGTTTTTAGTCCCTATAAATATTCACAGTTTTGTTTTTAGTCCCTACAAAATAAAACCACACTTTTTAGTCCCTGTGACATTTTCCTTAAGCATTTTAAGGACCAAAACTATTGATGAAAATTTTTGACAGGGACTAAAAGTGCTGATGGAAAAATTTATAGGGACTAAAAATGCTGACGGAAAATTTTATAGGGACTAAAAAATGTGATTTTATTTTGTAGGGACTAAAAACAAAACTGTGAATATTTATAGGGACTAAAAACTTAATTAACCCTACAAAATATTTAGAGTAAATTACACTCTCATCCCTTCTTACCCATCCAAAATGGGGAGGAAAGTGTAATTTGTATTAAGTGTGTATATGAATTAAAGTACAATATTTTTTTTACATTATTTATATCGACAACTGGATGTTTACAAATAATAAAAATATACTCTAAAAAATAATAGTATAATAACAATTTAAGTATAAATGTCCCTCCAAAATGAAATACGAGCAAAATTGGTAGTTCAAAGGTTAATGTATGTGGTTAAAATTTTAGTCAACATACATCAATTTTTCAACTACATTTTTCGTTTATATTTTATTCTGGATGGACACACATTTTTATTTTCATATTTAAAATAAAATTAAAATAAAATAATTATTTTTCATTACAAATAAATTGACTTTTATTTTGTTGTGTTTTTGTTAATGGTGCTTTGCTTATTTAAAAATGGGATTTATTTTACCAAAAACAGCCGTTTTTCTGTTTTGACTTAGAGGATAGAGCATGGAGGTAGGTAGGTGGCTGGCAATAGGTAGGCCCTAACCTGTCAATGGGTCCCACAGGTCCAGTCCACTTGATGTGATGCGTTTATGACTTTTAGTAAATCTTTTTTGCAGCGAGAAAGCTGACCTTGGACATGTTGCCGCCGCAAAGATCAATCAGTTGACGACGGAGTTGGTTGCTGTCGGGTCGGATGGTTTTAACCCGGATGAAAGAATCCGAAGTGGGTTCGAGGATTTCAAGAAAGAAAAATTCTTGTAAGTATAATTCTCGTTCACACTTCACTTAATGTCAGGAAAATCAGTAATTTATCAATATAACCTCCTCATCGGCAGTTAACTACCGATGAATTTTAACAAGTAACAGTTAACTATCGATGAGTATTTACGTCTTTTTCTGATGTCTTTCAACCTTAGACCTTAGTTGAAGTGTACACAACAATTTTCATCATTTTCTTGTAATAAATGTGTATATGGTTTGGGTTAACTCGTTCAATTCACTCCATAAAATAAACAATAGGGTGGATAATTGACGAATTTGATTTACCAATCCACCTTTGGTTTGAATAATTTGAAACTCTTTCGACCTAACACAAATAAATAAATAGACTATTAGGGAAAGAAAAAGAGTTATTCTTACTTCAAAAAAATTTAGTCTCTAATGATCTCACATGCTGCAACTTCAGATTCATAAATGTACTACTATTTATATTAATATATTTGAGCATAACAAAAATAGTAAAAATATGTTGCACCATATTTTACCTTAAAAAATAAGGTCGGATAATTTTTTGTTTGAAAAGAACATGATGGCTCATTAGTTACAATGAGATTAAAATAAAAAGTATGTCGATAACCTAATACTGATCTGAAAATAAAGTGGTTTTTACCCAAACTGATTCAAAACTATACGTGGTGATTCTCGCACCAAACTCAAAATTGGGTTTCCTATATGATTTGGGGTGATTTTTTTTATGTAAAATTGGTCCAACCCGACTCATGTACATCCCTATAATAGAGAGTATGAATTTGAAAAATAGGATTTACTAAGAATTTTAAAATTATGACTTTGTTTTCAAACCCTCTTTGAAGAAAAGTTTTGTCTCTAAATGTAAGTTTATATACAAATTTTTGGGTTAAATAATTTAGTGGTTAAAACTTCACTTATTAAAACAAATAAATGAGAAATCTTGGATTCGAACTTCGTCCCTTGTATACATAAAGCGATGTTCGTACGAGCTGAACTATGTTCATGGGAATAATTTATAGACAATTTACTACTCCTTCCGTCCCTCTATGTAAGCCCCCTTTACATTTTTCACATTTCTTAAGAAAAGTTGTCAGTGTAATTAATGTGTCTGTTTTGTGTGTTAATATTACCAAATTATCCTTTGTTTGTATGTGTATTAAATTTGACTTTTCATATTTCAAGACAAATTAGTAATATTAATTAGGAGTATGTTTAGGAAAAAATAATAAATACATCTAGTAATTTGAAAAGGGGTTTACATTTAGGAACAAAAATAAAGTTAAATGAGTGCTTAGATATGGGGACGGAGGGAGTATATGAATTTATTGTTATTTATAAACATATCTCTTATCAATATTACTAGTTTATATTTGAATTAATATGAAAAGTTAAAGTTAACAAGTTGCCATCTAAAGGACATTTTTTGAAGTTTTACATACAAAATAGGCAAATTAAGTTCACTAACCACTTCTGCTATGAATTATCATTCCAATACCCACTTTAACATTGATTTAAAAATGAATCTTACATTAAGTGATAAGACCCACATTAACTTTACACCAAAAGGAAAATGAGTGTTAGTGAAAGTTGAAAAATGAATATTTTTCTAGCACACCTCTTTTTCTAAATATACTTGTTTTTTAGGGATTCAAAGACGTTATTATAAAAAGAGACCGAGGAAGTAGAGCTTCTGTTTTATTTGCCAAGGAATAAGGCTTACCATAAGGCTTATATGCTTTTTTTTATTATTGACAACTTCAACATGGCGTATATGCTTATTAGTCAACTTGGATAATTCATTTTATTTAAATTATTAATTTTGTCTGTCTGTTTGTTTTTAAAATACTATATCTTTTTCAGGAAAAAACCAGAAGTGTATGGTGAACTTGCCAAAGGCCAGAGTCCAAAGGTCAGCCATGTTATTAGATTCGTCCTTAATTAACTTAGTCTTCTTAATTCCCCATTGGGCAATCTTGGTGGGTCATACTTATTCTCTAAACTCCAAAAATGGAAAATTTAATAATAAATTTTTATTTTGACAAAAGAAAATTTAATAATAAATGGGAAGAGACAAATGATTTAAGTGGAATTATAAAGCTTTTTTTCTTCTTCTTATAATGGTATAAAGTTCATCTTTTGCCCTTTATTTTGTCAACCATACGCATGTATAGACATCACATAACTAGGCCTGATGAGTGTTCCTCATCGTTTAATATGAAAATGACTTCTTCAATTAACATTATCTGTCCAATTATTTCTAGGAAAATAGTATTAGTTTAGCAAATGTGCTCATCTAAGTGAATAATTTATTTTAAAGAGGAAAGTGGGTGATATCCTCTATTAATAAGGATCAAATAATGATTGATAATTTTATAATGATGAGTTAATGATTGAAAGCTTGATATATAATATCAATTGGTCTTATCCTTTAAAAGGTCGAAGTCCCTTTATTTATTTTGGTAGAAATCATATTTGTCATGCTTTGTGTGTGAAGAGTGGCTCACTGTCCTCGTGAGTTTAGCTCAATTGATTGAGACAATGCATAATATATGCATGGTTGAGATTCGAACCCCGAACATCACAAAAAAAATGGCTCACTAAACACTAGTCATTAGTTTAATGATGTTCGCCTATTCGTGAAGAAAATTTCAAACTTGTTTTTTACCAAAAGAAGATATAACATTAGGGCAATTGTTAGCATGACTATATATACCCATTTAGTTGGAAATTTTGTTTCTTTCAACAAGTCTAACGATGAAACTTGCACACATTAAATGTGAGAATAAGGAGCATAGTGGGTTTGAACTCACTCTATGATATCAAATATTTCTGCAGAATTTTTTATTCGAGCTACAAGCCTACGATTATGGGACAACTTAGCTGGGATTGATTAGCGTCTAGTGATGCTTTAGTTAAAAACCAATTACTGGTGATTGTTAAATTATTTTGCATTTCCCAACTTGCAGTTTCTGGTTTTCGCATGCTCAGACTCAAGAGTTTGCCCATCCCATGTTCTAAATTTTCAACCTGGTGAAGCCTTTGTGGTCCGTAACATTGCCAACATGGTTCCACCATATGACAAGGTTAATTTAACCTTAATTTGTCCATCATATATTTTACTATGTCATGTAGAAAAACAATTTAACATGCTACTTAAATTTGTCATCAAATTGAAGTTTGAATAACCTTTCTGTTAATAACGCACTGCAGAGCAAGTATTCAGGAACAGGAGCTGCTATTGAATATGCAGTCGTACATTTAAAGGTAAATAAATAGCCAGCATTCCTCTTTTCTCTATAATGAGGTGAGTCACATATGCATATGAAAACTACTAGTAAGTTTGGTGGTGGAAAATGTTTCCTTTTCTCTTGCATATCCCCACTTTTGAGTCCACCTTTGAGGTATGATACACAATTTCTACATTTTGTCTATGCTAAATGCCACCTCTACTCAATACAGTATGAGTTGCAAGTAATTTTGTAAATTGAATTGTATTTTTTTTTTGTCTTTAATTACATGATCATTTATAACAAAGAACAATTTAGTAATAGTTATACACATTTAAAACAAATTTATTACTTCAACAACTTTTTTTAATATATGTAATTTTTGTTATATGATTTTATAAAAAGGGATGGAGGGAGAATTATTTACTCTCTTCGCCTCTAATTATAAGCACATTTTAAAAAAATTATCCTTAAGTATAAGTCCATATACAAATTACTAGGTGCGTTTATTATTTTTTTAAAACATAACCGTAATTAATATTACTAACTTTTCTTGTAATGTGAAAGCTAAATTGAATATCGTATAAAAAAAAATCACAATTTAGTAATATCCACACATTAACTACATTAACAACTTTTCTTAATATAAGTGAAATTGGTCATGGAGACTTATAATAAGGAGGGACGAAAGGTCTAATTTCAATTTACAAACTCTAATCCTATGCTTGAATTATTAAAAATCACAACCACCACCATGTTTGTTGTCATGGGGTATCGACAATTGGTTAAACTTTTTGATCGATCACTTATGTTATCGCGTGTGTTTTCTTTTCCTTAGAATTATAATGTTTTTCTTCCAACATGGAAGATGAACTTTAAAGCTCAATTTGGTAAAAACTAACGGACAAATGATAAAGTGAATTTATAGGATATAACTTATAAGTTAGCTTATATCCGATAACGGATAAACTAACTTATTGAATTTGTAGTGTTTGATAAGTAACAAATTGTAATAGTATCTACTTTTTCATGTTGGGCTGTAGTCAACGAATTATAACCAAAAACATACCCTCACACACACCTTCCATTCAGAATCATAGAGTATGTTGTAAAGGATAAGGAGAAAATGAGTTGGTATTAGTGGTACATAATTAATGGCCTTTAAAAATAAATTGCAATCCCTTTGTTGTTGTTATGCTAAAGGGAATGTGTTACAGGTGGAGAATATTGTGGTTATTGGACACAGTTGCTGTGGAGGCATAAAGGGTCTCATGTCCATCCCAGATGATGGGACCACTGCAAGGTATAAGTCTATAAACTATTAGTTTGATATCCTTAATTAATGATTAAATTAACTATAATAATTTTGCTGAATGAATGAGTACTCTAATATTCTAAAGTACAATATTCCAAAAGCAAAAGTACATATGATAAAAATTATTAAACTATTTTGGTAGCTTTTTCAGAACTTCCAGTTAACTTGGTGATCCAAATTAAAAATCCTTTCTTTTATGGTCTTAAAATGCTTAGTGGTATTAGTATCATAAATCATAGTACCATGCTAGGCTCCATAAAAGTTAAAAAAAAGTAAACGATAGTAGTTTTTTTCGTTGGATAAATGATATTTAGACAACAATTTTATGACAATTTTTTGGAAGGATTGTTTAAATATCATTCATTAGTCATTGAATTTCTGAGTCTCTGATGATTTTTATTGTACAAAACACCTGGATTTATTTTTGAAAAAAAAAGTAACAAATCATAAACACCTTGAAAATAATTACCTTTGTCTATGATCATACAGTGATTTCATAGAGCAGTGGGTCCAAATTTGTAATCCAGCAAAGTCCAAAGTTAAAGAAGCAAGTAACTCAGATTTCTCTGAGCAGTGTACCACCTTGGAGAAGGCAAGTATATGTACCACATCACTCTCTAGTTTATGTTTTTAAGACATGTCATTCCTCAGATTATTACTCCAATTGATTAAATTTATTCTTGGATATTAATATTATTGATTTTTAAATTACAAACATGAAAATCTTATATATCTATAATCTCAAGTATTTTTAAGTTATATTTATTAAACTTAAATGATGCACACCATACTTTATGTTTGAATTAACTAGTGTTTAAATTGATTTTACTTTCTTTTGTCAAAAAAAAAATTAATTTTACTTTCTGTCTATTAGTAAGATGAAAATTGTGTCCCTAAAATTTAAGTTCATCTTCAAATTATACATCTTTTTTCTTCCAAATAAACTCCTAATTTTTTTTATAATTTAATAAACTCTTACTAATATTATAAGTATTTTGAAATATAAGAGTTAGTTTTGAGAATAACTAACTCTAGTTTTTAGTAACTTGAGATACATGGCACCACCTTAATTGGCTATAAAGAGACTTGTGTGTAGTATGATGCACTCACTTCACTCATCTATAGAATAAAAGTTTTATAAATTCACTCCATAATCTTACTCTCATAATGTCGTTTTCCTCTTTCTTGGTGTGCAAGCAATCGTTGCCACCATAGTTATTCTAACAAATTGGTATCACGAGCTTGATTCTGTGTGGTTAGAACTCACAAATTTAGGGTTTAAGCTTCATCTCTTGCAACAATGACTCGTAGTAATGGTCTCCCCAATACATTTTCAATTCTTGATGGCAAGAATTGGGAAAGTCGGCATAAAGAGATGAAAGCTCTATTTAGCTTTCAAGATACTCGTAGTAATGGATTTGTCAATATATATGTGAAAATTTGGATGCCTAAATCATGTAATCTCGTATTGAAGTTTCTTTATTTATTTATCCCTTTCTTCAATACAGGAAGCTGTTAATGTATCTCTGGGGAACTTACTGACCTATCCATTTGTGAGAGATGCTGTTGTGAAGAAAACAATTGCTTTGAAAGGTGCACATTATGATTTTGTTAAGGGAGCATTTGAGCTGTGGGATATAGACTTCAAAATTTCACCCTCAGTATCCTTTTAAGATTACTCTGGCATCAAAAGGAAATGGTTCATACCTTACAATGCATCTTGTACTTGTTCATATCCCTCAAAAATATATCTTATACATCACCGTGGTTTGTTTACTCCAAATCCCCTTAAAATAAGCATGGACATAACAAAATGATGGTCTATGATCTGCATAACAGTTTTTGGTTTGTAATGCTTTCTGTTAAGTATAGTGGTTTTCATTCGGAAAACTTTTAAAATAATCTCCCAATAAAGTTTGAGCAATGTATTAGGTATGAGACACTTTTATGCAAATTGAATGCTGTGAAATGTGAATGAAGTCTTCTCATTTTGGGATATTAGGATCAAATAATTAAACTCCTACCATTGATTTATATTTTTTGTTTAAAACAGTTAATCTTTGTACGCAAGTGCAGAGATTAATTCCTCAAACTGTGTAGGACCACCATAGATAATAAAGCTCTCAGAATAATAAACATCAAACTGTGCAGGACTACCATAGTTGTAACTGTGTAGGATCACAAGCTTCAACTGATTTTGGTGACAAGTCAGTTACCAACAAGGTGTACAAGGAACCAAAAATTAGGTCGACATTGTTAATCAAGACCAATCGAGTATTGAATCGGTAGGACCTTAATAGGTTCAGCCGATTCATATACAACTGGCACATTCTACCTCTTATTTTGAACCCAATATTTTTTTCCATGGCTAACCCTGGGAGCACCCAGTGGCAAATTATGCTTTTAACTAGGCTAAGCTTCAATCTAGACACATACATATGGTGAGGAGGCCACCTGAAGGTGTAAGCCATATTGGCATGCTGCAAGTTCTACCTTATGGCAGTACTATGCAGGCGAGCAACATGTCTTGCGCTAGAGAATACGCCTGCAGCCCAGTAATCCAATGGCAAGTTCATATCCCTCGATTCTGGATTACCCAATGCAGAAGTCACGGATAAGTTTTCCACCTCGGCCGAGTAACCCTGTAACACATCTACCAGGACCCTATAAAGAAGAAACGATACTAGTACTTGTTTCAAGCCTTTCAAAAGGTTAAAAATCTATAGTTGGACATACCCAATACGTTTCTAGCTAGCTCACTTCTAATAGGGTCTGGTGCTTCGTGCCACCAGATAAAATTAGATAAAGTTAAGCCAATGTTTGTCAAACCATCAACACATGAGTCCCCTTCCCTATACATATGACTATATGAGTGACTATGAAATTCATTCTCTGCATTGTCTCTAAACAGTTCAACCAGCGGTTTCTTGTACACCAAGGTACATTGAAGGAGTTTGAAAAGCCATTGACAGTGACTTTGAATCTGTTTCAAGCCAAATACTGTGTCGGTTCCTGTGACTAGTCATCTCAATAGCCAACATAGCAACATTAATCTATGGTAGAAAAGAAGAATTTGAATCTAGGTTCTGTGCAAAGCAATCCCATACAAAAATCATAAGAGTTCCTAAAAATTCCCCCACAAGCATATTTTGATAGCCACTTTGCACCGAGGAGTCCATTGTCTATCACATAACTTCCAAATATCCTCAATATAAATGAATAAGATTGTTGTTTTCAAACCCACTTGGGTTGACCTAGTGGTATTGACTTGGAACCTGGGAGTGTGCTCCTCCTCAAGGTCTCAGGTTCGATTCTCTCTGGTGCCAATTTGAAGGGGTTAGTTTAGCTTCTTCAAAAAAAAAGATTGTTGTTTTCAAAATAGTAGACAAACCATGACCAAAGCTTCATTGAAATCTCTACAGAGATTCGAACCCATGCCATTTTGGTTACTTCAAAGCATTTTAACCGCCAAGCCACTTGCTATTTTTGTGATATCATTTGGCTTCCACAACATGATATCCAATATTAAACTCCCTT
>Ga0315914_1006363_pt1 | contig 16755 bp, 7 predicted proteins | sample MpolenodulesMG_FD_203920 | JGI IMG/M metagenome (GOLD analysis project Ga0315914, IMG submission 203920) | Medicago polymorpha root nodule microbial communities from Los Angeles, California, United States - elongated nodules | ecosystem: Host-associated > Plants > Roots > Nodule | place: USA...
AGTACTTTGATTATGGATCCTGCACACTTGAACAAATTGTTTAGCATATCCAATTGATTATTTTTAATACCTTGTTATTGTCAAAACTCAATAGGTGACTTGTGAAACACCCTTGTTCCAACACGTATGACATCTATATTTTGGAGATGTATGATTTATATCTGTTGCGATTGTTGAGAAATTTTATATATGCATGTTATTTGTATTCTGTTGAAGACGTAGCGTCTATTTCTTGAATATATGCTTTATTTGCGTGTTTTATCGCTTTAATTGAAATAGGGTGTTACACGTTGCAGTGGACGGATCTGTTATTCACCCTCTTTTTTAGTTGTAGAGATTGTTTCTAAGGTTCAATCCCCAGTGAAGTTGCCACTTATTTGGTTGGACATAGGAAGATTGTATGTCAGTTGAGGTCCGTTGTGGAGAGCGTTTGAGTTTTACATTGTCCGTCGTGAGTCATCTCCACCAGAGGTGGTGGTGTACCTACACGTGCTCCGACGCCCAAGTCAGTAAGAGCATCCATATCCATACCACCCATTTGGGTGGTATAAATGGGTCCCATATAATACATTATATTACTTCACACTTCCCAATTATTTAAAGCACTCATCTATATTTTTTAAATATTCATACCACTCCTTTAAAATTCTAAAATGGGTCCCATTAAATCCACAATAACCAATCATAATGTGACAAATATGTGTTATTTGTACTTTATATATTTTTTTATTCTTAAACCACCGTGGTATTGCAGTGGAATGGTGGCAAATTTTTGCTTCCCTTTCAAACCCAAATAACCACATATTTCTGACACACAGTTTTTTGGCCTAGTAAAGACACAATATTTCTAAACCGATAATTATGCTCTAAGGGGTACGAGAGAGTGTAGCTATATTATGGGTAAGAAGCGTAATACTCAACACAAGGCTAAGCATGGGTATATATAGTGGATAAGTATGGTTTTGGTTGTCAAGCCTTCACCTAGACATTTGTCAAATTTACATGAATGATCTATATGATATAAACTTACAAACCAACAGTCAAATTTGAAAAATATGTATCGAGTAAAACAATTGCATTATTTGATCCCTCCTTATATATATATATATATATATATAGGAGAAAAGTTTGTTCGTCTCTCTTATGCCATAAAAATATAGGAAAGCAGTTTACTGTCATCCCTTTTAATCATTTAATACCACTAATTTATATATAAAATAATTTTTTTTTAATAAAAACATAACATTAATGTTGATATTTTAAAATAGTCACGCATTTTCAAAATTTTATCATATAGACTTTATCTTATTTATACATAAAAAAAACATATATGCAGTTATAAACACATAAAATTTGTAACGACTGCGGCACAAATCTTAAAAGGTGTTTTGTTTATAAAACTAGAACATCGACCCGTGCGATGCATGGTTCCAACTAACGAATAAAATCGACGAATAAGTTATATTGTAAAACTAATTTGTAATGGATATATAGCATTAGAACTACAATGTATTACATAATTAATATTAAGCTGACGTCGTTAGAGTATGACGATTGAATATGATAGTGAAGAATCGTATATCGAACCTTAATTATTATACATTACAAAATAATTCTTTGTAAACAATGTTTGAAGTCATGTTAGTATATTCACTATCTTCATCGGTTATCAATATCTTTAACTGATCTCTTAAAGTAACTCTTCAAATAGCAACCTATAACTAACCATATGAAAATACCGGTGACAACAATTATATTCCAACATTTTTAAGAGATTGTCCTTCACTCTTGTTGATTGTAAGTGAGAATGGAAGTGCTAACGAAAATTGTACCAGAGAATATGGGAAAGGAATTTTAAGGTCGGAAAGTGTATGAGATAACCTATGTATAAATACTTTCTCTTCAATACGACTTCCGATATCACCTTTCTTTCAAGCACATATTTGCCATTTTGGTTATTATGAGTCTTGTTCCATTGCATAATACTAATATTTGATCGATATTCCTTAACAACATCACCGGGACTCCGATATTCCAATGAGTCTTTTTCCCGTGTGATGAACGGGGCAATTACATCATAGATTTAGATTTATTTAACAAACTTATATTCAAAAATTGATAAATTTAAATAATAAAATACTATGAATAAAAATGATATTACTAAACTATGAAATATGTCCCCTAAAAAAACTATGAAATACGTATTTTGAGTTATTGATTTGAAGTAAAATTAATTTACTAAAGTTATTTACGGTTACTTGATTCTTTTAAATAATATTAATAAATCAGAGCTAGCTGTGTATTGTGGATATGATTGGTTTAATATAAAAATGGAAATAAGATATCTTTGAACATTATTGTAGTAGTTGATTTTGCAACACAAAATTACAATACAATACCATCGGTTTATATTTACACAAATTTACATAATACCATACATAAACAGATTGTTCCTTAAAAAAAAAATATAGTCTAGCTAATAGCAGCATATAAAACATGGACAATGAAATCATATCATTAGCCATCTCAATGACTATGTTAACTTCATCCTCGACTGAAAAAACACTAACAATGATACTATGTCATTTTGAAAGTGATTATGCAAAAACCTCGGCTGAAAAAAAACAAATAAACATAAAGAAACAAACTTCATCTTGATTACCTATCATATATTTAGTGAATTTAATTAGCAACAATAAAATTTTAAAATAAAATTTGAGAGTTGAATTCATCAACTCAACAATATAGAAGACCTATTCATATATTTAGAGTAGTTAGCAACACTAAGTTTATCCTTTATAAACTTCACAATCCAAAGAGTATAAAAAATAATTGTTTCATTTGTATAATATTGTAGAATAACCCTGCTTTAGTTGATCGGTGGGACCAAAAGAAAAGTTCTAAGACCATTAAAAAAAGTGATGAGTCATAAGTAGATAAAAAACCAAAACCTTGAAGAAAGGAGGAAATCAATTGCATTGTAGTAAGCAAAGAATATCCATATATGGCGTACACCATATTCAATCCAAAACTTTCACACTAAAGAGTGTGCAAATGAATATTTAATCTACAATATTTAAACACAAACACAAGAAAAGATCATACATACCTAATACCTCTACCTTAAATAATATTTGAATTTTTCACCGAATTTTTGTTAGTTTTTATATTCATCACTTTCATCATAGATGCATTGAGAAAATCTAACCAAAGACTCAAAATGGAGTATGCACAAAATTTAAGGGATTGAATGAAAACGTAAGCTTATTACTAATATCAACCAAACCAATTTTTTAATCAACTTTTGTGCTTTAAATCAGCATAAAATAGAAAAAAAAATTATGGAAGCTCAAAATCTAAGCCTCATATTTTGAAGCAAACAATTATCAAAACAGGAGAACTTTGTGTTTTATTTTTAGCCCTTATGCAACAAACACTTGAATAAAAGCAAACATTGTATTTTAACAGAGATCATATTATTTAGACATTTAATCAAATATATAATGTGCTTCAATTTCTAATGGATACACAAAATCGAGTTGAAATAGTATAATTAACGCTTGAATCGTCAATGAAATCGTTACTCAAACTATCAATCAAAATTGAAATCCACATCTAATTGAGAAAGAACAAATAGAATAAAAAATTAAGAATGAACAAATTGCATAACTCTGTTGACGATGGTCTTGAGATGACGGTTGTTGAAGGTGACATGGTTTAGAAACTAAGGTGAATGAAGTTGTTGTGTTTATAGATGCAAGAGTTTAGATGTGGTACAAAGGTATATGAGCAAGACTTATTTTACATGCGTGTAAATGAAGAGGTTTCCAGCACCACTAAGGTACGGTTGAGCTCCTTGAAAATAGATGGAGTTAATTTTATTTTTTTCGTTTACAATACAACTAATATAAATTAGCCTAGATAATAAGACAAATTGTAATTGAATTCAAATTAAGCCTAGAAATAGAGGATTAGGCTACGAAATAGGGAAGAGTATTTCAAAGCTTCACATATCACAATTAGTTCTATTTCCAAGATGTGCATTAAATGCACTCATGATATACCTTATTAAATGCACGTGAGACTTGCTAAGGAAGCTAGGTAAAGATATTTAGGAGGGAAATCAAGCTTATGATTAGGGTTAAGCAAAAGCTTAACCTTATAAGCTTTTATAATAAGAATATAAAAAATATTAAATTCAAACGCGAGATTAATGTTGATATGTTGAAAATAATCATTAGTTTTCAAAATTTTATGACATCAACATTCTCATATCGATACATAAAATTTTTCTTTCGCACATATAAGCATATAAAATTTGCATCGAACGCGGTGGAAATATTTAACGGTGTTTTTCACGTGTAAAATATATTTAACAAAAGTACTACATTGATGTTGATATTTAAAAAGCAGTCACAAATTTCAAAATTTTAACATATCGACTTCCTCATATATGTACATAAAAATTTGCAGCTGCTGATATAAGAAAATAAAACCCATTGTGCAAGCGTTTTGACCGTTTATTTGGCTTAGCATTGAATAAGCACATTACGGTGGCTGATATGTTTATGCGTGGTTGGGAGGTAGGGGGAGATGCGTGGGGATGGAGGAGACGGTTGTGGTCGTGGGAGGAGGAGTTGTTAGGCGAGTGCCGCCTTTTACTTAACAATTTTGTTCTGCAAACTGATGTCTCTGACAGGTGGCAGTGGCTCCCTGATATTGTGGGAGGCTATACAGTGCGCGGAGCCTACCATCTTCTAACTTATCAGTCGACTCCTATGATTGATGCAGCGAGAGAGCTTGTTTGGCATAAGCAGGTACCCCTGAAGGTTTCTATCTTCGCGTGGCGATTGCTTCAAGACAGGCTGCCCACAAAATTTAATCTTTTCAAGCGTCGCATTCTCCAGCAAGCGGATGTTACGTGTGTGGCGGGTTGTGGGTTTGACGAATCGGCAACTCACTTGTTTCTTCATTGTGCATACTTTAGTTCTATATGGCAGCATATAAGGAACTGGTTGGGCATTTCCGGAGTTGATCCGTTTACATTACATGATCATTTCTTTCAGTTTACTAACTCCATTGGAATGTCACGAAAACGACGTTCTTTTATGCAGCTTTTATGGCTTCTGGGTGTGTGGATAGTTTGGAATGAACGTAACAACAGGGTTTTTAAGAATACTCAAACTACCATGATAGATCTTTTAGAAAAAGTTAAATATCATTCTCTCTAGTGGCTTAAAGCTCACAATGCCAATTTTGTTTATGGTAATCATAACTGGTGGTCGAACCCGTTACTGTGTTTGGGTATCGACTAACCTCTTCTTTGTAATTATACATCGACTATTTGTTCCTTTTGAGGTGGCCTCTTTAGTACATCTTGTGCTTAAGAGGATCCATTGCCGGTGTTAATATATTTCATTTTTGATTCTTCAAAAAAAAAAAAAAACCCGCACCTGGCATGGTGCAAATATTTAACGATTTTTTGTATACAAAAGTAAAAACTATTTAACAGAAACATTACATTAATATAAATAATTTTATTTAATATTTTTAAACATTTTACCATATTACCAATATAATTATTTTTTTATATAATTACTGCAATGTTACATGACATGTGCGGGTCTTTTATTAGTTTATATGAAATTTTAATTTTGATTATGTATAGATGTTTGTGACTTTTAAATAATAACAAACTGTGTTTATCTTTTATCAATAATATAACAAATATAATAAGAATTCTTATCTTTTTCAATAACCTAAACAATATAGCAATTTTGTTTTTGGGTATAACTAGAATTATCCTTTATATATTGTTATAGAATTGATGATTAAAATTATTTGTATAAATTTTTGTGACTTTTTTAAAATTATATGTATAGATTTTTGTAACTTTTAAATAGTAACAAGCAAATTTGTTTAAGGGTATAATATAATGAAAAGTTTAACTCAAAATAAAATCTTGTATTCTCTTTATACACAGTTGTAAGTAATACAATTCATCAAATAAAGTTAAAGATCACGAAAATAAAAACATATATGTAACAAAAAAAATCATATATATGGGTGGTAAAGAATCTTAAATGCACGATCATTGACATGTTATTAAAGCGATACACATAAAAATAACATAGTATTATTTTTTAATATATCTGCCTTGGTAAGGTCCATAGACTGACATCCCACAACCACAAATAAACTCATTGCATTGCGGAACTTGAGGAAGTCTACACATTCTAGGTGGACAGTCCTCATCATAAAAGCAGAACATCTTAACTGTGATGTCAAATAAGAACTAGAGAATGTTACTAAAAGTTGTTGAAACCATTTAGAGTAAGATAAAGAAGATAAATTGAAAACTGTGTAAAATAGTACTTACAAGAGTTTGTTATAGAAAAAGATATGGAAAGAAAAATGATCATAGCATAAACAATATTTAAAACTTTAGACATATTTTTTTCCTTTGAATGTAAAAATAAAATTATTTGAGCACTTTATAATGTGAAAAACCCATGCTTTGTTAAACACAAACCATTATTAAAATTATAAATATGATTAAAGATCTCTTAGATCATGTATTCATATGTTGTGTTTGTCTCTTTAGCTCAATGAATATTCAATTGTCCTTTCATTATATTTTTAACTAGCGGGGGTACTGTTTTTTTTTTTGAAAGAACTAACTGGGTGAATTGTTTACTTTAATAATCGATCAAATAAGCACTTAAAAACTTAATAAACTAATGTAAAAGATGTCAATGAACTATATCAAAAGTAACTCGCAACGAAATAAATAAAAGAAAAGAAAAAATCACACAAAAATTTATGTAAGTTCGACCACAAAACACATTATGGGCTTATAGCCTACGTCCAGTCCTAAAGAAAACAACCATGAGATTTCCCTAATATCAAGCTTTTAAAACAAGATAAAATAAAACCTTTACAACCAGTATAAATTGAGCATTTTTGTGGAGAGTTCTCAGTTGTTTTAAAAGCGTGATTTAATTCTCATGAAGTTAGCTCAGTTGGTAAGTACAATACATAATATATATAATGTTCGGGATTCGAACCCCAGACACCACAAATAAACAAAAAAGGTATGATTTAAGTAACATCTTAAGGTGATTTTTCCTTGGGACTGGACATTAGACTTATTTTCATTTGTGACTTGACCAGTATAAATTTATGTGTACTTTTTCGTTTCCTTTCATCTCTCTTTTACTATTCCATTGCAATTTATTTTTACATTATTCATTTTCAACATATTTATTTATCGTCTCTTAATTTATTTGATCAACCGCTTTATTTTTAAAGTATACAATTCACCCCTATCTTGTGTACATGTTTTGATTCACTTGTTCAACATGAGTTAGTGATGAACAAATCCTAAAAACCTAAGGAGGAACCTCACGACGAGAGGTAAATTATCCAAAATCAGAAGTGTTCCATAGCATGAACTTGGCAGTTGATCATTGTATCTGGATAATATCAGCGAACAGTATTTACCGTCCAATGCTAGCCAAGTTAATCCAACGAGTGACCCAAAGGCTAGCTTGAATTGTCACAGGCCAGTTGACCACGTCGGCGAGATGACACATTGAAAGTTGGTTTCGTGAGTACTTCTTGTATTCTAATTTATATAATTGATTGCACTCTTGCAGGAGATTTCTTCATTTTATTTATATAATATATACAATTAAAAGAAAGTAAAGGGTTGTTGGCCACGAATCCTAAAGATGCGGGTTCATATACTCCTAGGGCACATGTTGCACTTTGACTAAATCGGAGGATTGTGTTAGCTTTTTCTTCTTTTTAAAAGTAAGCTCAATGCTCAGAGTCTTATGCAATGGATAATGTAAAGAGAGAGAGAGAAGAGAAAGACACAAAACAATTATACAGGTTCCTTCTGAAGGTGAGAAAAACACAAGAAGGGGGGTTGAATTGTGTTTTCTTTTTCTTCTCCTAAAGTTGTGTTCACTGTTCAGAACCTGATTGAGTTCAACTTCTGAAGTAGTGTTCAAAATCTAAATGCAGCGAATAAGTAAAGAGAGAGAAAGAAGAAAGACACAAAGCAATTTATACTGGTTCCTTCCACAATCCGGAAGTAGTCCACTCCTCCTTGCACTTCCAAGGAGAGTTCACTAAAATCAATATCTGATTACAATTGCTCAAGCACTAAAGCAAGAGACTTCAAACTACTCAAGCACAACTGCAAGAGGTTTCCTATGCTCAAGCACAACTGCAAGAGACTTCCTATGCTCAAGCACAACTGTAAGAGATTTCTATTCAAACATAATTACAAAGAAAATTGTTTGAGGTTGAACACTTGATATACAATCAGTGGTGTTCACCATACAAATCAGATAAGACTCTTAAGACTCTAGAATTTCTAAGATATGAAAGTTGTTTAGAAATTATAAGTGAACTTTGATGAGAAACAATTTCAACAGAGTTTTGGCACTTGTAAAATTGTTGTGAGTCTCTTGGAAATCTTCAAGTCTTCACTCCTTTATATAAGAGTGTGAAAGAGACGTTGTTGATTGCCAGCACATCAAAAGAGTTGTTGTTGGAGCTTGATCAAATCACCAATGATTTGTTGCCTGATATGGTTATTGTCCCATGAAGGAACAATTTCAAATCTATTCCAAGAGTAGAGAGACACTAGCGTTGATATAGCTGCTATGTTGTACTATTGTAGACATGAAAAGTGGAGTAGTGGTTGTACAATTGTACTATGTCCTTGTTATTCAGTGGATAAGCATCCAATGCCTTCAAATTTCTCTGAATTAGTCGTTGCTGCAAACCTTCATTCCTTCTGCAATCGTAGGCATGAGAATAACAACATTTAACAACTTGAATATTCCATTCTCCAGCTTCTGATGATCCTCAGCCTCTGATGATGTCAGCTTCTGATGAACTATTTCTGGTGGACTTCAGATGCTATCTTTTTCAAACTCTATCTTGTAACTCAAGCTTCCATTTTGTAAATTTCATTGCTCTCATTTGTTCTTCCAGAACCTATGCTTAATTAAAAATTTTGTCTATGGTCCTGCACACTTGAACAAATATTAGCATATCCAATTGACATTTTTTAATATCTTGTTATCATCAAAACTCAAAGGGTAATGTTAAACACATTTTGTTCCAACAATCTCCCCCTTTTTAGCGATGACAAACACTAGTATTAAAATGTTCAATTGTTGTCAATCTAATTAATAAGTTGACTTCTAGGATCTGAGGTTTGTAAGCTCCCCCTGAGTCTGATAGTTCTTAAGGTGAGGTTTGTAAGCTCCCCCTGTGTTCTATCCATGTTATTAAATTCATTTTAAAAACATAATCACACTCAGAATAATCTCACATGAAATTACAGACTAAGAGATGAGAAGCAGGTTCTCCTAATTCAATTTTATATTAAAATTAAAATTAGTGGGGCTCAGAGCCTTAATTCTATAACTACACCCCCTTTTGTCATCAACAAAAAGTATATAACCAAAATAAAGATCAAAACATGGAAGTAAGAAAAACATGAGAAAATTCTAAGCAATATCAAACAAAAAAATATCAGCAATAATAACACATAAGAGATGTCAGAAGCAAAATTGCAATATCAGAGCAGTAAAGGAGAGAAAAACTTTGTTCAGAAGCATAAAAGAACATCATAAATGAGTTAAAAACAAGATAAACTATGTGTGTTCTATGGATTGGCTTGTTTCTTCATCAGATCCATCATCTCCTTCATCATATTTGTCATAACCTCAGATTGCTTCTGCATTGCTTCCTTTAACTCATTATAAACTTTAGCTTGAGCTTCTTCTCTGGCTAAATATTCTTCCTTCTGAATAGTCATATTCCTCTTGAGTTCCTCATACATCAGCTTTTGCTCAAAGAGATCCTTCTCAAGCTTCTGAATCTTCTTCTCTTGTTCAAAATCCCTCTTCAGCTTCTCAAGAATTGGAGCATCAGTGTGTACTTGCAGCTTTGTCAACCAATTCAAGCTTAAGTCTTCATGAACACTTGCAGTGATAAGTGGTGAAGCATCCAAATACAAAGGAGAGTCTGATAGGTAAAGTCTGTGCTTCTCTCGATCTCTATTGGCTTCTACTTCCTTCATGATGGAGACAACATTCTTAAACCAAATGTTAAAGAGTGTTGATAGACTCCTTATGAGCTTCTAGAGATAGCTTTTGAAGTTCACACATGACTGTATAAACCTTTCTCTGAGTTCAGTCCATTTCTCTTCATAGTTCTCAAGATGAACAAAGTTATTTCTGAACTTCACAGGCTTGTTCAGATCATTAAAGATGTTCTCACATACCTCTTTTAATATAACAGACTCTAGTAAAAAGGTAGGTGGGGTGAGACATGTGTAGTTATTATTTGAGGAATGATTTGATGAGAAGAGCTAGGTATATCTGTGTTAAGGTTTGATTGAACTGAGGATTGGTCATGAACTGACTCTAAGACAAAAGGAGAAGATGAGTCTAAAGATAGATTAGCTTGAACATCATGCTCATCTTCAACATCAAAATCTGATGTGATCATGTAGTCAGGTTCAGTAGAGTGTTCATGAGAAGCTTGAGGGTCAAATGTAGCTTCTGATGAGACAGAGGGTAAAGCTACATTGAGTGGTTGCACCATATGAGTTTGTTCTTCTGATAAGTAAGAGCTATTATCGGAAACAAATTGTTCATGAAAGGATGACCGTTTGTTGGCTATGTTTCTTAGTGCAATGCCAAAGGAAATGTTAGAATGAGTAGCACTAAGATGGTATGGTTTGTAATTAGGATGAATGACTAATTCAGTGCAGGTATTTGAAGCCATTTATGAGTTTGGTTCTTGTGGTTGTGGGCTTTCTGAAACAACATTATCAGGGACTGTTTCAGAGGCATCCTCTGGGTTTGGCTTAAAACCAGATAATTCACCTTTGTAGTGATTTGCTAGTTCTTCAAGAACAGATGGATCATTGGTTTGGGTAGTTGGTTGAGGTTGAGATGATGATGATGTAGTTTCAGAATTATCAGAAGCTGGTCTTGGTTGCTCACCTTCAAACTGCTCATCAAGAGCTATAGTTTGAAGTGGCTGAATAAAAGGATGTTGCAAAGGGTGATTAGTAGGTAGCTTCTGACAAACAACTATCCTCATTTGAGCTAATTCACCTATTGGATACATAGGTTCAAAGACATCATCAGCAGGCTTTTTTTGATTCTTGGTAGATGGTGATGGGGCTAAGGATTTCTCTAGAGTTTTATAGACTTTACTCAATGGAATATCATCTATAGTGTCTGAGGAGTGAGAGGTTGAGGTAGACTCTAGTTCTGTTATATCATTAGAGATAGTGTGAGAAGAAGTGTTACCTATTGTTTCAGTAGCTTCTGAAGAGAGAGCTTCTGAACCAACAATTTCTGAACAAACAGCTTTCCCTTTCTGGGCTTTCTCAGCATCCTTTAGCAAATCACCAGTCTTTACCAACTCTTGTTGGGCTTGCCTAATTATTTGATTAGGATCTTGGTTCCTTTGAACCAAGATTGGAACCCTTTCCTGCACCCTTGGCACTTGTGGTTCGACCACAGGTTGAGGCACTAAATTGGCAGGATTTCTATCATTAGGCCTATTTACAGGTACTTCAACAGGCCTAGGATTTTGAACTTGAGGTATCTGCACATTACGCCTAGGAGGAACGCCAAAGAAATCAGCAATTCGCGTCATTTGGTCTGATAGTGCTAAATAACTATTATGGGTATCCCTAATTAAAGGGTTAAACACGGTTCCAATTTTTTGGGTCAACATATTGACCATTTCATGGTTACAACCCTCCATTTGCTGTCTTAAAGCAGCCTGAGAAGCATTGGTCAGTGATTGTTGAGGATTCGAACTAGGAACACTTGGCCCAGGATAATAAAACTGAGGGTGAACCGCATTCAAATTCTCTGAAACATTAGATGGATTATTATGGAGGCCTACCATAAAGGATGGAGGCATTCCATATGGTTGGTTCCTAAGATTTGATGGATCAAAGGACCATGGATTTTCAACTAACGAATTACCAAAATCCGCGTTAGATTGTGTAACCGCTGCAACCGTCGAAGTTGTAGCGGGAACAATTGATGATACATGAGAAGGAATTGTTGCCCCCACTGTTTCATCAACGTTTGCGCCATGAGATGGCGTCGTTTGTGGACTTTGTTGTGGAATTACAATTAATGATGTATTTTCCATCGATGCCCTAGTTGGGCTTGATGGTGGATCATTACTGCGAGTAGAATTTACCATTTCTGGAAGTTTCTTTTTATTACACAACAAAAATCACGAATTTGAAAAACAGAACAAATTTTCAAGAAAATTTAAACAAAAGCATAAAATGTCCCACTGGGTGTGCCAATTTGTTTACCCTGGATTTTGGTAAACTACTGAACTGATTTAAAACAAGGGCGAGCGAGATCAACCAGCGAATCTCAAGACATTTTGTGCTTGATTGTTTTCTAGAAAATTATGGTTGTTCTTGTACCAAGTAGCGAACTATGAATATAACCGTCGAAATCCAGACACAAGGTAAGACCTGTCGAGATTATCTTCAAGTGATCGATGCGAAAGCTTAAAAGTAAAGAGTAAAACAAAAAAGAGAGTCTAAAAGTTAAACTAGAATTGCATTAAAATGAAAGTAGTGGTGCACAGATTCATACATTAGGACTTGTTTGCTCGTTTCTCCTTGTGCGGGCGGATTGTTTGAGCGTAAGTTTTCAGTATGATTGAATTGTGACCCCTTTTTCCATAAAGGAAAATGCTATTTATACTAAGTAACTACCTACAGACACGTTCGAAACGTAACTGCTATTAACTACTACAGACATATTTGAATTTCAAATAACGTCTCTTCGACGAGAAACCACTACTCAGCTCCTCCTTTCGATGCCAATCTCCCTTCGACATCTTCTTTGCTCTGTCGAACCATCCTCCTGATCAGCACATCTTCTGGACTTCACTTTGACAGTCGAACTTGAGAATAGAACTCGTTCCATTCTCTTCGAGTCTTAGGTCAAACTTCGTTGACCGCATTTATTATAGCCTGTCGAAAATACAGGCTAACAAGTACATAGTTGTTTCAGGTCAAAGGGTGGAATACACCACTAGCACGATAAGAATATTTTATGACACTTTTCATAACTTTTACTATGTAGTATTCTCATGTCGGGTCAATCCAATATAAATATTACCCCTAATATTTATACTTATATGAAGACTTGATAACTCTTTATTTATGATTCGTGAGATGTGATCATCAATCTACCCATAAAATAGTCTATATGCTTTAATGTTATCCAACTTTACAATAAAGCTTGACTACGAATTCTTTAAGAATAATGTCATTTCGTTTAATGGGTCTCACGATTAAGCCACACTTAATGCTCCATTGAACAGACTAATTATTCTAGTGACTTTATTATTTTGAAACAAAGCAAAAGCAATAAAGAAACGCCTTATTATATATTCATACATATATGTCAAAGTCATGATACAAAGCCAAATCCAATCAAAACAAATTGACTATTAGAGCTTACTCCAACAGTTACAGTGAGCTGGACTATATAGGTTTGGCTCACGGTCACGCCCTAGTAGGATCACATTTTACACATTTTTTCATACTTTCTTCTTCCCAATCACATACTAACTTGAGCATCGAAGCAATAGCCAGTTTTACAGATTGTTTTCCCACTGTCGAAGGACATAACACTCAAAAAATGTTCGTGCCGAAAAAACATTAGGTGGTAAATAATTTATATTTATATGGATACATTTTTTAAACATATGCCATATTAAAATAATAAGTTATATTAAATTAATATCATTTAATATGTGTATATATTATTTTTTAAAGGGTATAAATGTCATTTACAAAAATATAACTCATTCTTTCCATCCACTTTCTATCACTTTTGCTCGTACCAAACATCCATCAAATCATCTCACTGTCTACTCACTTTCCGCTTATTTTCTTTCCTTTAACAATTTTTTTTCTCTTTCTTTCCTTTCACTTTATTTTCTCATCCAAACAAAGCATTAGGACCGGCCCTGCTCATAACCTAGAATTTCCTCCTTTGTTCTCTAGCACATGTGAACTATGTGGTCGAATGCATAAACAGAACATTTTTGATTTTCTCAAAAATGGGTTACTTACACTTAGTCTAATAATTTAAAGAATATTACTAAGAACCTAAGGGTCATCACCTTAAAAGAACCTAAGGGTCAAAAACATGATAATTTTTTAGCAGAAATGGTCACAAACACGACTCTACATAGTTCTCAATCGTTTGGGTTAGATCGAAGTGCTACATCTACATGTCTCCCCTTGATAGGAAACTTTATTGTTGAAATTTAATGTAGAAATTTTGTTTAGATTAAAGAATGTGAGGGTAACATAACAAAGATAAATGAACACAATTTTCCATGACGTTACTAGAAAGTTTCCAAAGTGTACAATGATGAAGTGGTGGTCAAATCAGAAAGTAAAGAACCTTTATCTTGTGCATTTAAGAGATTCCTTGAGGAAACATAATTTAAAAATAAACCTAAAGGCTATGCTTGGATTAATGGAATGAGATGAAATGAGATGTAATGAAATGAAATAAGTTAATATTCTATTGTTTGGATACTCATTAAAAGGATGGAATGGAGTGGACCCTAATGGTATGCATTCTATTGCATTCCATTAGTAAGCCACACAAGGCATTAAAATCGATAAAAACAAATCCAAGGATGTATTGTAAGCTACACCTCTACCTAACAAAAAGGGGCTATAATATTTCCCTTGGCAATGTTAATTCCTAAGGTGTTTTGTCTCTAATTTGTTAGGTAAAACAAACTAAAGGTTGGAGAACAATTTAAATGGGAAGCCCAACATCAAGGTAAGTTTGAATAAATCAAAAGTTTCATGACAAATTCATCAGTTATGATCATAGTTTTAAAAGCCGGACTGAACTGACCGGTCGGGCATGTATTTGACCCCTAGGGAACTGGTGTGAACCGTACGATTTCCGACCAAACCGGCCACTCAGTGGGTTTATGAACCGGATCGGATTTCTGCCCAAAAAACGGGGAGGGAGAGAGGGAAAGCGAGAAGAGATAGAGCTGCATCATCATTGCATAGAGAGCTTCACAACATTTAATTATGCAAAGAGGATAAGAATCCAAAGAGGAAGAAGTAGGAAAGGATAATAGATTTAGACAGGAGAAAAGAAATGGATGACACTTACGACGACTGCTCTTGTTTGGATTTCAGCTACTAGGGTTTACTAAGTAGTTGGTAAGATGATGGGCCTTTTAATAAGCTACCTCTTAACAAGCTCATGTTGTATGTTTTATTTCTTTTTCATTTTTCGGATTTCATTTCAACCCGAAAATGACTCATACTACGCCCATTGTGAAATTATGTTAATTTATGTGTCATGATTTTTTTAATTTTCTTAATGACATAGTCATATGACTTAACTAGGATAATATGGATACAAATATTTTATAGAGATTGACGGACCGAGTTATATGCCTGAGTCATTCGATTTAATCCGGTTCAGTTATGCGGTTCAACCAGTGATCCAATGGTTCGACGATTGACCCACTGACTCAGTGCACCCGTCAAGTCAAGAACCGGTCCGGTTTTTTAAACCATGGTTCTGATGCATGTAGTGTCTAGTAGGTCTTTGAAACCGTACATATTTACATCTGATGAAATATTATATTGAGTTGATTAGCTCAAAAAGACGAAAAATAATATCGAGATTTGAGAGAGCCATTTACTTTCTTAGAGTTTTGGATTATCCAGAAAGAAGATACATCGAGAGAGTCATTTATTGCGTTAACGCGTGTTAATTATAAACAATTTTTTTATGAAATTTTGACTAAAATTATAGATATATATATTAGATATTTTACATCTTCATATTGTAACAAATTGTCATATAATTATCTTTTTTCAGTGATACCAACAATATAACAAATATAATACCTTTCAATTTGTCAAAAAATATCTTTAAAAAAATAGAACAAATTATACTTTTTAAATGATACCAACAAAATAACATTCTTATAGTCAAATTTACTTAAGGATATAATTAGAGTAAGAAAAATTCAGCGCAAAACGGTTTATTTTCATTATATACAGTATATATATTTTGTCTAAGTCTATTTTGAAAGATAAGTAGTGTTGATAAATGGAGATTGACAAAAAAAAATTTCTTTTCAATATGTTCCATTGAAAGCTATAAAAGGGCAAGCCATTAAATATTTCTTGGAAGATTAATCTCTCTTAGAGATCGAACCAATCAATCTTATAGGATTATAACCATAGAAAATGTAATTTGATAACATCTAAACACCAAGAAGGTGTGGTTGTAGGAATTCCGATAGTGTATAAGGATTTGTTGGTTCCTTAAAAAAAACTATTTAAAGGTGAATATTTCCATTTAGTATATACCATAAAAAATAATTAAAAAGTTGATAATATTCTTTCAAAAAAAATTTGCAATGTTTCATATCGAAACAATGTATGTTGTTCCTAGCCCCTTCCCGCTGCTTATTAATAGGAAAATGATAGATCGACCATCTTTCATTTGTACACCCTTGTACCACTGCTGAGGTGGCAGTAGGGGCATTTATGTAACTTCATCTCACAACTCTGTCTTTCACCTTCTCTCTCAATTAACCGGTACATACAGACTTCACTCCTCCCTCTCATGTCTCCCTCCACACTCCGCCACCGCCGTCTCT
>Ga0315914_1006364_pt1 | contig 16755 bp, 12 predicted proteins | sample MpolenodulesMG_FD_203920 | JGI IMG/M metagenome (GOLD analysis project Ga0315914, IMG submission 203920) | Medicago polymorpha root nodule microbial communities from Los Angeles, California, United States - elongated nodules | ecosystem: Host-associated > Plants > Roots > Nodule | place: USA...
GTTTGGTGAAAGAGAGAGAAAGGGGAAAATTAGTGGCTATGGTGTGAAACTTAGTGGCAGTGGTTTGAATTGGAAAATTATTGCTCTTTTGAGGTTTTTGTTTCCTGAAATTGCTCTTTGGATGAAATTATTGTTATGTTGGATCTTTGATGTCCTGAAATTGCAGCGATGATGATTATGATTGTTTACGGATGAAAATTAATTCATTTCTATTGTTTTTAGGGATAAAAATTGATGTTTATGGATGAAAATTTAAGATTTAAGTGAAGGATTCAATCAATTCTAGCATTTTATAGGTTTGTTTGTTGAAAAATTATGGGTTTACATGAATATAATTTTAAAGATGATGAAGATCAAGAATAAGAAGATTGAAAGAGATGAATAAAAGTAAAAAACTTGGGTGTCGATGGTTCACTATTAGAAACAATAGACATGCAATCAAAAGGGTAGAACTACATCATGAATATTAGACATTAAAAGACTAACGATGATGACCACTATTACTAACGGATGTGTACATGAAGGACCAAACAGGAAAACTTTAGAGTTATGGGACCAAATTGAAAACCACAAATAAGCCGAGGGACCAAAGGTGAGGAGGAGGAGGAGGAGGAGAAGAAGAAGAAGAAGAAGAAGAAGAAGAAGAAGAACAATTCATGAATTTTTTTTTACTACAATCCAGTTTAGTCATTACAACAATGAGAAATGATATTTGTACAACTATTTTTTGTGAAAATTTTATCTTTCATACTCACATTGTCTTTTTATTTTCTCTCTTTATTGCTTTGATTTTTGTACCAATACCTCCTTTTCTTTCTAAAATTTTGGTTGTCTCACAAGTTGTTATATAAATGATTGTTTAAATAACACAATTCTACAACAATACCTTCCCAAGAAGGTGGTCTGAGTGCCACCCTTCTTGTCAGAAGACCCAAATGAAAGTGAAGACACAAGATACTTAAAATAAGGCTTAAATATTGCACTCGTCCCTGCAAATATGCCTCGTTTAACTTTTGGTCCCTGTAAAAAAAAAAATTGTTTTTGGTCCCTACAAAATTTTTTGTTTTTTAAAATAGTCCCTGACCCCATTTTTGTGATGATTTGTATACGTGACACATGATGACTGGACCCATTTTGTAGTTTTTGATCCCTGCAAAATATTTTGTTTTTTAAACAGGTCCCTGCAAAAAATTTTGTTTCTGAAAATAGTCCTTGGAGGGTCTATTTTAAAAAACAAAAAATTTTGCAAGGACCAAAAACAAATTTTTTTTTTACAAGGACCCAAACTTAAACGAGACATATTTGCAAGGACGAGTACCATATTTTAGCCTTAAAATAAATATTTGCAAAGATGATCCAACTCACTGGGAGACATTGGGAAGGATTGGTTAACAACCAGACGGATTGCTATGAAATGCAAAGTGCCTTAATTGAATTAGCTTCTGCTAGCTTAATTTCGGCAACAACATCCTTAATCGATAACCATCAACAATTTGTCGGAACAAGAAAAAGTTGTGATGCTCGTAGAAAGTTGCATGTTGGTTCTACAAAATAAGCTTTTACAAAAGAGGAAAGATCTGGGATGCACAAGCTCAAATGAGGAAGAGAAGGAGAATGCTACAGTAATCGAAACACTAATTGACAAAGATTTTATCCTATGGAAAAATAGACGGCATATCATAGAAGAAAACAAGAATCTCGGCAAGCTCCACAATTACATCAAGCTATCATACCCGTATCTCAAGAAGTTGAAGATCTATGAATCTACTGCTCTAACTGGAAGTTGTAATGTTGTATTTCAAAGGTTACCTCCAAAGAAAAGTAACCCGGGAAGTTTACACTATATTGGGAAGTTGTCCAAAAGAAGCTCAGTGTGGTCAAGATATAACAATTAAACATCCATTAGGAGTAGTGGAGGACGTGGTGGTGCAAGTAGACAAGACTTTCTTCCCAACAAACTTCGTGGCATTGAAGATTGAAAGCAAGATTCATTTGCAACAAGAGTCTCATTGTTCTATAAGAATGAAGAACACAAATTCCGAAAACCTGCTGAGTGGAACATGCACACATTGGCTTCTGTATGAAAACTTCATGAAGTTCCTACCAAACAAGTGGAAAAGAAAGGATGATACATTCTTTCTTTCATATAAGCCACACTGACAATGGTTGCGGCGTCGAGCTAATGCCATTAAACAAACAATGTGAGAGGCAACCTGCAATACCCTAATTTTGTCCGGGAAAATTCCAAATCACAAAAAATAAGTGTTAATTTTTTTAATTTTATTGTTTTCCATTATTATTAATCACTTCCAAAAAATCTAAAAAAAAATGAGACTTCAAATTAGATTTATTTTATCGAAAATCATTTGAAGCATAGGCCAGAACGTTCTGGTCATACTACAAATGAAATAAGGTGACATCATCAAAGCCATCCAAGATGACATCACATGACAACTTGCTTCCATTAGCTCCAAACTTAATCTCCAATGTTCAATTTTAGCTTAATCTCCAAGTGTCCCAACTTCTATAATAAAAGGTGTTTTGGAGAGAAAAAGGGGGGAAAATCAAGTAAGATTTAGTTAGAAAACAATGAAAGGAGTTTTGCTGTCATTCATTTATTTTATTTTTATACACCTCTAATAAATGTGTTGCAAACGATGAACATAACCTTAGTAGATATATCTATCTTGTCACACTTTAATTTTAAAATCAACCAAAATGATAACCGGTTAAATTACATTTTTGGTCCCTTAACTATTTAGGCAGTATCACTTTGGTCCCTTAATTAAAATTTGATTTATTTTGGTCCCTTAACTTCTCTCTATTACACATTTTGATCCTTTCCATTAGTTTTAATTCAAAAACGTTAGGTTTTTTTCATTTTCTTCTGAAATTTTTCTGGGATTCTTGTTGTTGAAGGTTGATGGAGATGACATGAAGATGAAAAAGAGGAGAAGAAGATGAAGAAAACCTAACATTTTTTAATTAAAACTAATGGAAATGACCAAAATGTGTAACGGAGAGAAGTTAAGGGACTAAAGTAAATCGAATTTTAGTTAAGGGACCTAAGCGATACTACCTAAATAGTTAAGGGATCAAAAATGCAAGTTAGCTTAATTGGTTACTTCATGACATATTTTTCTACTCGCAAAAATGATTATAAATGAGCATCATAGGTAGTCTGAATGAATTAAGAAGTCAGCTAGTAACATGCTCATTAGCATTTTTTTTTTGAATCAAGTAAAAATAAAAATAAAAATATATATAATAAACGCATTCACTAGCAATATGTTTTAGAATTAGATAACCCTTTTTTCTCATTACCATATCACTTGATTCTTGTATTTTTTCTCCTCTAATCCATTGTATTGTTTCCTCAACTAACCGAATGCAACGTTAAAAAAATTTAAGTGTTCTAAGTAATAATAAAATAGAAATATAAGTTAAATAAACCGCTTTAAGAGGGTTAATTGGATGTGCATCTCTTTAATCTTTGAGTTGTCAGGATACAGGTTGTACAACTTGATCGTTCTAAAACTCATTTCTAAAACAAATCAACAAACTCACCACAATCAACTTTTCACACTCCATTTTTTTACTTAATCAAATCAACAATATCTTTTAACAGCATTTAATCACAACAAAAGTATTTTCTTAAAATCAATCAACAAACAAACATTTTCTATCCCAGAACTACATAGCTTTGAATTCTCCATCGCACCAGGAGATACGTAGGAGAAAGATCAAACTCTTGTCGAGCACAATAATAACAAAACATTTTTTTCTCTAATTAAATACATTACATTTTCAGCTTGATATTTAATTTTTTTTTATTCACATTTAATAAAAAGGAGAAATAAATATTTTTAAAGTTAACAATAATTTGCACAATTAATTACATGTAACCGTTTTTTAACGGATGTCGTAGGATGCTAATACCTTCCATATGCATAATCGATTCCCAAACCTAAAATCTGGTTACAAGACCATTTTTTTTCACTTTAAAAGGTTTTTCCTATTTTAATAAACTTTGGTGACGACTTCATAATTTTCGAACAACCCTCAAATTTTTAAACCGCTACACAGCCCATTAATTTATTTCTTCGTTATTTCATTTCCAGTCATTTTAAGATTCATATCAAAACATTCATGAATTATTTACTATTGCTACTGGTAACTATACTTGTTTTGAATTGTACATGAATTACATAACATTTTCATTAAAAAAAATTAAATATTATTTCAGTCTCAAAAAGTCATTCCGACCATCATATTAAAGGCTAGCTTACCCGAAGTTCAAGACCACGACAATACTGCGGCTTGCTGCGAAAGATACTCACCATAATCACTTTCTCTATTTTTTGACCCATTCACCATCTCTTTTCTCTATAACACAATTGGTGAGAATTTGAGTTCACTTTCTACTAAAATTCTTTTATTATGTTCGTGTCCATGTTGGAATGTCATTTTTTCCCGGACTTACGACCATTCTTTACGGACTATCAGTCATATTATTTTACACACGAGACAAATGTTTGATACTTTGAGCTTTTTCTAACCACCTTTACTATATTATTATTTTTTTGACAAAAATAAATGATACTCATTCATTCAAATTGATAAAGTACATCGATATAATACAAATTCAAAATCGTTAAAAATAAAAAAGATGAATATGCGAACAAACTCAAAACATTCATGTTAATAGCATAAAACAACATAGTACATATGCCCATAAATATGATTATATTCAAGCCACCAAAATACCCATGTTTCCGATTTTGCAACGTTGACGACACAATTCATCGATTGAATCTGCTCTTGATTAAAGCTAATATTTTAACCTGAATCAAATAAATGTAGCACTAAGACGAAAAATCAAAAACACATTGCACAAAGACGGTAAATCAAAATAAACAAAGTCGTGCTAGACGACGAAATCACAAAACCAACGAAAAGGAAGTTGAAAATATATCAAAAGTCACTTATTTAACTAAAAGAGAAAGAAAAACAATTTGGATGGATGATTTCAAGTCAAAATTTACCGTAAATCACTCTCTTTGGTAGATTAAGAAGAAGAAAAGTTGTGATGACTAAGGTTTAACAAAGGAAAAAGAGTTCTCAAGTTTTGAATCTCAATCCATGACTAAACTTTTTTCTGTTTGTGAGACCTACCTTTACTATATGGGTTTTTCTATCATGTGCAAATTTGCACATGTTAGAAAGTTTAAAATAGAAATTTTGTATTTGAACTTGTACATTTATTATTAAATATAAAACTTTTGAATAAATAATTGTTATTTTTCAAAAATAAATTCCTACTATTAGTTGTTTTAAATGTGTAATGTTGCACATGTTAGATAAATATATTATTATCATTTGCTAGATCCCTCATTTGCTAAATGCCTTTCAACCTCCAAACAATTTTATTGTCTGTTGTATATTATATATAAATTTTTTATATATACTTAATTAATGTCTGAATCCTATTCCAAAAACAAAAAAAAACAAATAACGTAAAAGTCATGAAACCATCCCCACCAAAAAAAATCTAGTATACATAGACAGTAATATTAGTGCAACAGAATTTTGATCATTAATGAAGACCTGTCAATGATTTTTAAAGTAATGTTTTGGACAGAGCATTATGCATATATACCTATTAGACGTGTTGAATTTAATTTTGTGGGGTTCCATACCCTGCACTCACAATATTAAGTTTTCACACATTTGGTTTTTTCATCTTCATTTACTATTGTTGGGTGAAGTATATGAATGTAATCAACCTTTCAACCGAAAATACAGTGATGTACATGAGTATTGTATAATATATGTATTTACACAAACCGACTTAACTTTTCTTACAAGACAAGATTGACATGTATGATGTAGTGCAGCACCAAATATTATCTCTTTTCATCCACAAGACATCTGACATATTTACTTTGCATAAAACATACATATAGCCAAGTTCCACCTAATAATTAGTCTAATTTGTTCTGTATATAATATAATGGATTTTCACATTTTAAAATAATGGTCATTATTTAAAGAGCATATTTTATTTTAAGGATGATTCCAAAAAAGGTCTAAATAAATATGAACTTGCTATTTTTACTATAAAAAAAAATCTCATATAGTTTAGTTATCAATAGTTTGTGCATTTCATTGAAGCGGAATAACATACTTTTCAACATGAAAGTAGCTACTACGGTGGAGATGGTTGGTTTGTTAAGTGATTGTCACGATCTTGGTTGATTTGAATGGCAAGCAAGACAAAAAAAATAATTGTCTTTTAGACAGGTGAATTGAATCACTCGTCTTCAAATAGTATGCAATTGTCTTATTGTCATAGGTTTTGAGTACTCATTTAAATAAATCTAATTAAAAGAAAAAAAAAGTAAAATAGTAGATTTTGTAACATAAAAAGTGGAAATAAATCTACTTTAAAGAAACTGCAACCATAAATTCTTGTTTAAAAATTTTCGGTTTCAATCTACTTCAGATCTCCATCACATGTTTCCTTCAATTATCTAACTTGGCTCGCTAATTTCTTGCTCCAAGCTTGCTTAAGAATTGTCTTATATTCACAATTCTTGTTTTTTATACTCCAAGCCTTCCTTGATCATATAACCTAAAACTAAAATGGAAAATGATCATAGTAGCTATGCTAGTATTCAAAATCTAACTATCTAATATTTACAATGAATTGGAAGAATTTTATGAGATTTCTTGAAAAAAGAAGCACGTGAATAAGTTCCTAAATAATATAATGGAATTTAAGTATATTTAGCACTTATCAGGAGGTAGTTTGTCTATTATAACAACTACTTGAAACCGCTCATCTAAAGCCATAACTTTAGTGATAATTTCATGTGAAATATTTTGTATCTCATGTGCACTATAATAATCATACCAATCATGAGAAAGTCTATTAAGGATATAATTCTTGCATGAGTAGTGCTGACAACACTCTCTTAAATATTCACTTTATTTTTGGTTTAAATCAAGGTGGGTCTCATATATAATCATTTCCATTCCACAGGGTTAATTCTTTAGTCTTTTTGATATCTTTTTCTTCTTGTTCATCTGTTTCAAGCACCAATGGAATATCATCCTTCAAAATATTGACAACTTTTTCATAGTGAAGAAAAATATCACCGTTTAAAGTGATATCCCTAAAACTGAAATGGTTTGTTTAAGTCAAGAATAGCGGAACCAAAACTAGTAATTTCTTTTATTGACATGAGAGAAAAGAAACTTCATAAAATTATTGTTTTGAAATGTAATTAATTTGAAAATACTTTTGTCACAGATATTATTGGTTGAGTTGCATACTAGATTTATCTTTTCAATAAATTTTGTCGAACTATCCAAAACTGTGCAAACTGACTATTAACGAGGATGTCCCTATGATAAAACATCTCAGTCAGAATTGTATCCGACTCTCATTGTAATGTAATATCTATTCTAGAATTATACCCTTAAATATGGTAGAACTCATGAACAACAAATTTGACATTAAAACCACTCGTAAATCGAAAGGTCTATGATATAAATACCACTATGAAACTGAAGGGACAATGATATTATGATCACTTTAAATATCGAATGGCCAAATTTTTCTAGAGATTTTTTTGTTTGTTGAAAGGACAATTTCCGAATGGATATAAAAGAAAGGGGAAAATTGACTTAAAAATGTGTGCGTCAAGTAGAATATAGAGAAGGCAAAGCTAGGAAATGTGTCAAACTTTGATGTACTTTTCAAAAGGTTTAGTACTTCCTTAAAAAAAAAAAGGTTTAGTACTCTTTCTGTAGTATTGAAACAATCCAATGTATGTGAACGCCACTTTAGTGTTTTGTCAATTCACACCTTAATACATTATGGAAAATGTTTTAGGGTATTGTTTAAACAACTAAAATAAATAAGTTTTTTTTATAAAAAAATCGTATAACTATTACTTGATCAAATATAACAATTTATATTTTGAAGACAAAACTTTTATTTATCAATTCCTTAATCACTGTCTCTGTGGCTCTCGTTAGCAAGACTTAAATATGATAGTGCTAACAAAACTCTCTCAAATATTCAACTTTTTTTGGTTGAAATCTATTTCAGTCTCACCATTTTATATAAGACTCATTTCTAAAATATAAAATCTACATTATTTTCATTTAATAATAAAATAAATTTTAGAAAGGGAAGAAACATTTTCCTAGCATTTCTCTTTAAATATAAAGTGAAGAAATATTACTCTCTCCGTCTTATTTTAACTGAGCTCTTGGCTCATTTCACACTGATTAAGAAAAAGTGTACAAGTGAAAGAGAGAAAAAAAAAGGTTTTGAGTGTCCTTATCAACTATTGGTGTATTATTCTTTATCATAAATGCAAAGTAGAATATATTGAATTGGGAGTGGTGAAAGTAGTATTAATCAGTGTTATAATTAGAAAAAAGTAATTAATATTGTATTGAAAAGTGAAATGGATCAATTTTTCTGAGACTATTTTTTTACAAATGGCTCAGTTATTATGGGACGTAGGGGTATAACTTAAAAAAAAAAACCGCTGATACATTTTGGGGTCAAAAGACATTTTTCCATCATGAGAAATTTTGACCATATTCATACCCCAAGCGTAAATGCCACCTAAGATTTCAAGCCTTACAAATCAGACTACTAATAGGGGTGGTTCTAAAAAAAATTCCTTCTTTTTTTTAAATGACAAATATATATTATAAATAAAAAGGAGAAATCTCTTGCAAGAATACAACCACATAGAAATTAGAATACAAGAAGTACTCAAAAGTCAAACAATAATAAAAACACATAGAATCCCTTCCATTAAAAAATAAGAGCGAAAACTAAAACATCAACGGAAAACCTACTAAACTCCTATCATGAACACAATCACTGCCGAACAAGAGCAAAACTAGAAACATAACCCCTCAATCAACCAATCCAAGGCAAATCCACCATAAGTCACTAATGGTGCCAACACATAATGGGTTCATGATCCCACTCATAGAAGGAACATGTGTGACCTGAATATTTTCCTAAAAACTACTTTTAATAGGTGAATTTAACAATATCCACCAACTGAATCTCAAATGTCTCATTCCCCAAAAAGATGTGAGTGTTTCAGGATCTCCACAAGGACCACACAACAGTTTGCCAAATTAATAAGAAACCAAGCCTCTCATTTCTCTCCCCACCTAATTTGAACATAAAACTAAGAATATTTGCTAAATCTGAAGGTAAAACAAACTCCCACCCTAACCACCTGAACACATGATACCTCACCTGACCTAAAAAAGGACAACTAACAAAAAGGTGACTAACCAACTCCACAAACTCATTACAAAAAACACAAGAAATACCCTCATGATCAACTATAATTCTCTTAGAAAATAGATTTTGTTGTCGAAATCCTATTCTGAAGCAGTTGCCAAGAGAAAATAATCACCTTGAGAGGAGACCAAGATTCCCACATCCTAAAAAGAAGTGGCACAATTTCTTCTAACCTCTAGTCCACCACACTAGTTCTCATATGAAGGAAATTATAAGTTGATTTTACTGAATAAATGCTGGATGAACCATTGCTCCAAACTCAAAGTCTACACCTTTAGAGAAGGTCGGTCTCTTTAAAGCCTGGAGCAACACTCTCAAAATCAAAAATTCCCACAAAAAAGATCTCTCTTTCACTTAAGATCCCATACCCTTTCAAATCCCTCTTTTACGGACATATCAATCACAAGTTTCTTTCAATATATGCTTCTATTTTTAATAAAATTGTTACGTAAGAAGATGATCAACAACTACTGATGATACTCCCTAAAAAAAAGAAACTACTGATGATATTGATTCAATTGAAATTTTAGAACATACTTTGATAAATTGGTTAAGTGTGTGTTTGGTATTAGGGTAGATATGTCAGAATCACTGTGATCCACCGTGATTTTGTAGAAACTACAAAGTGTAGCTGTTGAAAAATTAAAGTGGATCACCGTGATTTGGACATACCACCATGATACCAAACATAAGCTAAGTATTAAGAATTTGGATGAAGTGATCAAAATATTTAAACAATGAGTCATACAAACAAACATTCTTAGAACAATTGTGAAAGCGTTAAAAAAAATGAAAATTTATATATTGAAAAGATAGATATTTCTTAGACTTTTAGAACATCAATTACACATCTTTCGAAACATATTTATTATATATAATTTTTTAACAAATGTTATTAGAACATTTTTTTTATCATTTCCTTTAATTCACCATATATGAAAGTTTTTTTTTTTTTAAAGAATACATAAGTTAGAATTCTCTCAAAAGTTTACTACCGTCGAAAGTTGTATACTCTAATTTTGACTCATCAGAGGAAATCTTACGCTCTTAAATATAAATAAAAAGGATAATTAAAAAGTTAATGCATCATACATGTGGATTAAATTTTAAACCATGTATATTAACTTTTGAATTATTACTACTTATTAGAGAAATGCTAACTTGTACTCTTAATGAATCAAAATTAGAAATATTTTATTGTAATTAATGCATTTGAATTTAATTTTTTTATTTTTATTTAATTGAATGCACAAAATTTAAGACAAAATATACTCCTTACGTCACAAAATGTAAGCAAAAAAACTCATTTTCTTTATCCCAAAATGTAAGCACAAAAGATAAACTTTTATCCTATTTATTCTTGTTTTAAAAAAAAAAACCATTTTTTTCAAGAAAAACTTATGTTTATTCTCATGAAATTAAATGCAAATTACATTTAATTTTCTCTCTCTTACATTTTCTCCATAATCAATAGCCAATGACAGGGTCTTTCCTTGGGGAGTGCAAAGAGCTCAACCGAGCTGGGCCTCCCAAAGTGATGGGTCTCAAGAAAAAAATTATTGTTCAATATCCTCGCCCCCACTCAAAAAACAAAAATAAACATGTTTCATGTTTCAATTTCTAAGTAAAAAATCAAATTCCAAGTTTCTATTTCTAAGTTAAAAAACATGTCTTTACTAAAAATAATTGCTAATTTTGATTTCGGTGGCTAATAATAACTATACGAGTGTTATTTTCAGTTTAAATAGAAGATTAATCTTTTAAAAAATTTGTTTTTATTTTATTTTATTAAGGGCTTATTTTTACTATGATAGTCGAGCCTCCAGTTTCACAGGGACGGCTCTGGCCAATAAAAATTGTTTTTACATCTTCCCATGAAACTTATTCCAAAGAAAACATAAAAAAATATACTCCAAATTATTATGTTTTAGTTTTCTTAATAAGTATGATTTTTTTTTTCTGCTTATAATTTAAAACGGATAGAATATGCTTTTAAGTTGCTTAACATGTATCGTAAAGACAGAAGTTAGCATGACCATACTTATTAATACTTTTGTTATTTCATTTTGGAGAGAGGACTACTACAAAAATCCTCTTACTCAACTTGCATTCACATTCCCGTAGGCAATTCGTTGTAACAAGACATTAAGGGGGCGTTTGTTTCATGGTTACCAAAATTATTTTCAGGATTAACCTTTCCCCCATAATATAAGGTGTGAACTTTATTCCAAGGAATGTTAAAAAAATATGTTTGGTTGATAATTTGAATTCCTGGAAATTATTTTTAAAATATATATATATATATATATATATATATATATATAATTATCAAAATACCCTTATATCATATTTTGGTAAAAGAGACGTGTCTTCAGTTTTCTCTATTATTTCATATTATTACTGTTCATATCAGTGAACAATCTAAACCTGCAATTCATCAAAAAGAATCTAAACTAGCATATTTGATAGTTTTATTTCAAGCATCAATTCATCTATGTTTTCTTTTATTGATGCAATCAAACTAATATGACTTTTGTAATAATAAAAAAAACAATATGACATTTATTGTTCCAATAAAAGTCCACTGTCTACTAACATCCAATCAAAAACAACAAATATTAAAAGTTGTATGATCTTTTTCCATGGCAAAATCAGTGCAGTGAAGAAAAAAATTCTGGGTGGCACATAAATTGGTATATAACGTAGTGGATATGTTCTTAAAAAAAAACGTAGTGGATATGTACCAAAGTAAACGTGGGTATACTGCGATTATTTAGAGGGTAAAAATGGTCTTTCAAAACACAAAGGATGTTAACCGTTGGGAATAAATAAAACCCACCCTTTTTGCTCGGAATAATAAAAACAATGCAGTATAATGTAAAACAAAATTGCCGAGAATAATTCATTCTCCGGAACATTTTTGTGTGCATGTCTACCAAACATGGGAATAAATAATTCTTATCTTAGATTCCAGGGAATTCAATTTGTAACCATGAAACAAACGCCCCCTAGGTCTTTAAGTGGATATTAAATTGAAGCGGCGTTTATTAATTTCTTTTATTTTTGGCTTTTGTGTGAACTCTTTCCCATAAAGAATTTACTTTCTTATCTCCTTTCTATTTGTGACGTAGAAATAAGATTGTTTGTACATATATTTTTCTTAGGTCATGTTAACTTGTGCCCTTAAGGCACATGTTAAGCAACCCAAAAGTAGAAATTGTTTCTTAAATTTTGTGCATTTAATTAACTAAAAGTAAAAAAATTAAATTCAAATGTATTAATTATAACAAAATATTTCCACTTTTGACTTTTTAACTAGTGCCTTAAGGGCACAAGTTAACATTTCCCATTTTTCTTGGGTGTGGTAATCGGTGCTCCAAAAATATTGGTTAAATAATTTATTAATAGAAACTTAGTCTTGCTAATACTCTTTCGGTTTTATTTATCAGAAATAATTGACCTTTTAAATTCATTGAATAATTTATGTGTTTGGTCCGTATTTCATACTAGATATATTAATTATTCAATGTATCTAAAAAATCAATTGTTTCTTATAAATAAAATATGATGGAGTATATAAGTTTTTACTTTTGTCATAGCAACAATTACACTACTTTTTTTTATAGAAACTTACTAATTTTAATACTTTAACCAATACCTTAAAGACAGTCATTATCATTTACTATTTCTTTTTCTTAAATATTTATGTCTTCGCAAGGCTATCTAAATTCAAATCCTATGACTTTTAATTAAGTTGGAAGAAACGTATATCTGATTGAATAAACTGAAACTAGAAAATAGTTTAACCTATATTTTTGATAATTAATTTGTAAAAATTTGAGTTAAAATTGAGTTTGTTAAATAAATAAATTGAATGAGATATATACTATAGTTCGATTTATGTAGATAACGAAATAATTTGATAATGATTAGTTGTTTTCGTACGGATTGAAGTCAGCAAAATCTAATTTTACAGTGTTTGTTTCTTTCAAAAAAGTTACTACTGTAAGTGTTAGTTGGAGTAAGATACGTATTGATAGCAGGAAGCATTGGATTCACCCGTGCATTAATCTTAAGAACTGTAAATTTAACCAAGAAAATAAATATGGAGACAGATAGTTAATACCAAGTCGGAAGCACGTATTTTCCTTCCAGAGAAAATTTATTTCAACAATTATGGTTTTGTAGCATTATGTTCAGACCTATCTAATTGATAGTAAATTGTTACAGATACGGTAAATACAAATAAATAAATACAGCAGTATATTAGTGTTCAAACATCAGATAATGTTGAAATAAACAAGTCTCTCATTAGATTATTCAACGATATATTGAGTGTGTATATTAGACTTAGTAATTGTTTTTTAATCAAAATATATTAGAGAGGTATTTCAACCCGATCAATAAAAATGTCAAAAGCTATACATGGATGATAGCACTCCAAAGTTAACAAACCAAAATTGATGGTGTATGTAAGTTAGATGAAGAGGAGTTTAAATAGATCAAGGAAAAAAGGAAAATGTTAACAAGTGTCCAAATTAAGATTCATATAAACCACTTTTTTTTGTGTTAAACATTTGATTTTTAGATGAAAGGGGTCATAGAAAACCGAAGTTTAGCTGGAATATAAGTAAAATCTTACACAAAATTGTTTTATCCAAGAATTGATCTCAGACTATTCTAAACGATTCGTTCTTTAATGAAACTCATCAATCATTTAAGCACAATTACTTAATTAAAAAATAAATAAAACACTTAAATTCATAATAAAAATCAAAAGTTCATAAAAAATCGACAATGATAAAAAACGAATAGATAAAAAAATCGATGAAATAAATATGTAAGTTAGCACTATACATGGAGTATATTTCATCATTTCACATATATTAAAAAACAAATAGATAAAAAAATCGACAATGATAAATATATTTTACATTTTACAATATTGATATTATTTTTCTAGATTACCCTTATCAAAATTGGTATATTTATATTGTCAAAAACAAAGTTTGGTATATTTATTTCATAAAAAAAATGTTTGATTTATTTACTATGAATAGTGCTAACAACACTCCCTCTTATACTCTCGTCCAGACATTAACTTTTTTATTTAGTGAAATTCATGTTGATTCCCACCAATTTATTGGTGGTCCGTTTCCAAAATGGTAGGATCCACTTGCATTTTACTATATGAATAGTGAAGACATATTTTGACCCCTCAAAAAAAAAAAATTGGAGTCTAGATTAGTCCTCGACAAAAAAACGTCTCTCTTTAGTTCCTTACAAAAGTAAATAGGGCCACATTAGTCCTTTTGTCAATATTTTTCTCCAACTGAATTATTTTTTTTATTTTTTTAACCGTTATTAGGCTTATATTTTTCCACTTGCAATATAGTTTAATGGTTGATATTGCTTTCTAGACTATTTTGGCCCGTTTTGTTTTTGTAAGGGACTAAGAAGGATCTTTTTTGTCGATGACCAACTTGGAATCTGCATTTTATGTGAGGGACTGAAATGGACGTTCATTCATAAAAGAATGAATGTTTGAAAGAAGTAGTGATAGCAACACCAACTCTTTTTTATTTGGTGAAATACAAGTGAATCCCACCAATTTATATGGAATAGTTCCAAAACGATGGACTCCATTTCCAAATTCATATGCATTTCACCAAATAAAAGAGTGAATGATGGAAATGGAGTATTTTAGTGAGAGCTGCAAACCTTGTTTACTCATGTTAATCCTGGTAAATTGTTGAATACTTTTATAAATACACCCACTAATATGAAAGCTCAAACATTAAGCATGTGCTTCGTTTAATGGTTTACTGCAAGGGGAAGATGTCTACGCTTGAAGCTCTCAGAGATTTGTTCATCAGGTACGCCTCTTGTTCTGGACAAATTATAAACACCAGAAAATCATCCATTCATGCTGGTGGAATTTCTCATGGTAGACTCAATAGTATGGTACAGTTACTTGGCTTCTCTATTGGAACTCTACCATTCACTTACTTAGGAGCACCTATTTTCAAAGGTAAACCAAAAAGAATCCATTTTCAATGCATAGCTGATAAGATTAAAAACAAGTTAGCTTATTGGAAAGCTTGTTTGTTATCTATTGCTGGCAGAGCTCAGTTGATCAAATATGTGGTGCAAGGCATGTTGATTCATACTATGTCTGTATTTTCTTGGCCTACAAGTCTCTTAAGAGATATTGAAAAGTGGATTAAAAACTTTTTATGGAGTGGTGATACAGACAAAAGGAAGCTAGTGACAATATCTTGGAAGAAAGTTTGTGGGAATTATGACGAGGGAGGCCTTGGAATTAGATCCCTTGTCAATCTTAACCAAGCAACTAATCTGAAGATGTGTTGGGATCTTATGCAATCTGATGAGGACTGGGCTATTTTACTGAGAAGAAGGGTTTTAAGGAATTCAACATGCATCAAGCATCATATTTTTTCCTCTATCTGGAGTGGGGTCATTCAATCTTTGCACCTTCAACCATCTCAGATCCATAGGTTTCCTTCAAAACTATGTCATTACAGTCATAATTTTCATTGGAAAATTTCGGAGGAGGTGAACCAGATTGTACCTAACTTGAGCTTTCTTATTTATCACGTAACTATTCCTTCTCACAATCATCCTGATAGACTGATTTGGAAGCACAATTCTACTGGTGATTTGACATTAAAGGAAGCATATAACTTTAAGAAGCATCGTTATCCTACTTTACAATGGGCAAAAATTATTTGGTCTAAAGACTTTCCACCTTCAAAATCCTTGCTAGTATGGAGGCTAATGTTGAACAAATTACCAACTGATGATAACCTATCAGCTAGGGGTTGTTTACTTCCCTCAATGTGCTCTTTGTGTGGTAACCAGGAAGAAACATCTTTCCATTTGTTTTTTGAGTGCATGTATGCAGTTAATCTTTGGTGTTGGTTTGCTTCTATGATTAATAGAACTCTGCAGTTTCAGTCAATGGAAGATATGTGGTCCATCTGCAACGCTTCTTGGAATCCTCAGTGCAAAATTATCATCACTGCAACAATGATCAATATTATAAACTCAATTTGGTTTGCAGGAAATCAAATGAGATTTCAAAATAAGATAATTCACCGGAAAAGCTCTCTTGCAACTGTTAAATCCAACACAGCTCTTTGTGGTAATATCTCAAAAGTCGTGGCATCAAATAACATCTCAAACTTTGTCATTCTTAAAAAATTTGATGTTACACTTCATCCTCCTAGAGCCCCTCAGATCATTGAAGTTATCTGGTAGCCTCCTCCACCTCAATGGGTTAAATGCAACACAGATGGCTCAGCAACTCAACAATCTGCAGCTTGTGGAGGTATCTTTAGAAATCATAACTCTGATTTTCTTTTAAGTTTTGCTGAGAATGTAGG
>Ga0315914_1006365_pt1 | contig 16753 bp, 15 predicted proteins | sample MpolenodulesMG_FD_203920 | JGI IMG/M metagenome (GOLD analysis project Ga0315914, IMG submission 203920) | Medicago polymorpha root nodule microbial communities from Los Angeles, California, United States - elongated nodules | ecosystem: Host-associated > Plants > Roots > Nodule | place: USA...
ATAATATTCAAAAAAATTCAGAAAATTATTTAAATATTTTAAAATTTATTTTCAGAATTTTTATATTGTTTTTTAAATTTATTTTCATATTTTTTAATTTTAAAAACAATTTTCAGAATTTGAAAAATATTTTTAAAAATTTAATATCAGGTGGCACGCCACGTGGCAAAAGTTGCACAGTCAGCAACTGCCACGTGGCCAAAACATGCCAAATCAGCTGAATAGTGGTGCCAGGGACTTTTTTCAAACAATTTTTTTTTTTACAGGGATGTATTTCAATTTTTTTTTTACAGGGACGAAAATCAAAACTGGCCCAAATTACAATGACGATTATCATATTTAAGCCTTTAAAAAACAAAAGAAAAGCCACGTGTGTATTTCAAGAATTAAAAAAATAAAAAATCCAACAAAGATGCACGTGAGCTTCTAATCTTTTCCCCTTCTTCATCTTCTTCCTTCCCCTCCTTCTTCATCTTCATAATCCTTTAAGATAGAACCCAGTAAAACAACAAAAAAACCCATAAAAGGGTTGTAAAAACAAAAAACACTTTCTCCTTTCCTTGCGTGATTTCCAGCACAAGCCAAAAAAACTACACTCTTCTATTCTCAACACCATTCTTAACAGGATATGATTTCCCCATCTCTATTCTCTTCTCCTTCCTCATTTTCCTTCTTCTTACACATTATTCAACAAGAAGTTCTTCCATAAAAATTTAATCAATCCCAAATCAACACAAACTTTCTCCTCTCTCTCTCCCCCCCTTATCTCATCGTCATCGCAACTCCACCCTTCTCAATCCTAATCAACCCAGATCCGCTAATGGATTCAATAATGTTTATGGTTTTAGAGATGAATCAGTGAATCAGGCATCGGTGGAATCAATTGATGTTGGAGATAAACTGATGAACGGCGGCGGCGTTTTGTATTGTTGATTTGCATTTTCCCCAAAAGAATTAAAACCCTAAAAATCGATTGAATCAAAACTCTCTCAAACAAGAAGCTTATAGCTGAATTATTCCCAAACCAAATCAACACAAAATCTATTCCCTCATCTTCATCTTCAAACTCACTTAAACTCTCTTAAACTTTCTTAATCTGGTAGAAGAGAAAGAAGGTTAATCAATGAAAAAGATGGTGGTGTGGTTGTTGTTGTTGATTTTGTTGTGGTAGTTGTTGGAAGGAGGTGGTGGTGTTGTGGGCGGACTAAGATAAGAGGTGATGATGGTGCGATTGTTGTTGTTGTTTTTTACATTGAGGAAGAAGTTTAATCAGAAGCTTGATGATGGTTCTCTCGTGCTTCTCACCTTTCCCTTATCTTATTATTTTTATTTTTTTTATTTTAGAAATACAAACATGACATTTATAATTATTTTTAATTCAAAAATGTACACGTGGCATCCTTGTCACTTAAGTAACATGACACACAGGCTTTGACTTGGTCAAAATCAGCCATTCAAGAGAGGGGCAAAAGTTAGGGGGTCTTAAAATCCATTTTTTTTAAGAGGGCTAAAATCACAACTTTTTGAAACATAGTGGTAAAAAGTGCATTTAAACCTATAATAAACAAGGAACAAAAATTATATGTATTTTGTTAGATTTTGATGAACAAATCAGATATTAACTCTTATGCAAATCTATAAATGTAATTTTGTTCCTTGTTTCAATATTACAAAAAGACAAAAAATATAAAACTTTTGGTATAAAAAGAGGGAAGTAGGAAGCGGGAAATTGAAGGTTATCATTTCATTTCTCCGCGGCGCCGTTCGACAATGGTACTTAGCGGCAGAGAAAGTTTGATTCGATTAATCGGAAAACGTCGTCGTTTCCTACCCAATCGTCATTCTATCCTCTCCGATCCCATTCCTCTCTCACACCAGCAACCGGAACAACCTACTACAGCCGGTAACGACACCCCTGAAAACGACGTCGTTATTTGCCCCGTTTGTTCACTCTCTCTTCCCGATGATAACCACCTCATCAACTCTCATCTCGGTAATACTTCTTTCATCTTTTTTTTTTTTTTCATTTCAAATTTCAATCAACCACGTGTCTGATCAAGTTGTGTCTGGTGTCCGATATGTGTCGGTGTCAAATGTTAATAAACGAATACTCAACCACTCTGATACATTGACACTGATAATAATTTGAGAAAATGACATAATTCACATGTGTCAGATATCAGACACGGACGTACACTCGATCTGAAGCGTCAGTGGTGGTACATAAATTTCAATTTTTATTTTTCAATTTCATTTTCATTTCATTTTTTTCAGATTTGTGTCTCTCTGAACCTAAACGAAGTGGAACGAAACGAAAACTAACACAACAAACCCTTCTTCAGTTAAACTTCACTCGCCCTGTTAATCTTACCCACCCGCCGGATTACACGAGTGAAGAACAATTCAAGTTCACCGAAAGTCACACGGTTGTTAACACCCACACGCCTTCTCACGCGCTGGATTACAAGTGTCAAGAACAATTAGAGTTCACTGAAAATCACAGTGTTGATGTTGATCTTGTGGATTCTGCAATTGTTACCACTGCATCTTCTTCGTCGTTGTCCTTGAATTTCAATGAGATTGATACTGATCAGCATGATGATATTGAAAAAAATGATATTGTTGGTGATGTTGACGATAAATGCGATATTTTTGGAGTGAAGTTTGAGACTTTGATTGTGGGTCGGAAGTATGCTGATAAGGAGGAAGTATGTGTTGGAGACACTGTCTCTCTTTTGAGAGATTCGCAGAATGTTAAGGATGCAAATGCCATCAAGGTTTTTGTTTATTTTTGTTTTTTTTAGTGTTACCTGCGGAAAAATGTTACTAAATTCTATAAGTTATTTCCAAATTATTAGTTTTGATATACTTTCACCTGTCGACCAATCACAAATTACACTTTGTATGACTTTTAGAGTAGATGTATGATTAAAGTTAAATATTTTTAGTGACGCAACTATCGTTATTGATTGAAAATGTGAAAAATCTTTGCATCTTCGGGACATATCAATTGAGCGCATAATCTGTTTTGTAATTTTAGAGTTGAGGTTCTTATATTGGGTCAAACTCATCTTTACAAAACCAGACCAGCTTGTATGGTGAGGGTTACCACTGTTTACAAACTCATTTCTGACTTCATCTTTATCCTATGTGAGACTTGGGTTTTTCTCAATACACCCCTCACATCCAACATTATTGGATTTGGTGCGTAGATATAAATGGTGGTGGCCCAGATTGATAGGCTCTGGTACATATTATGTTTTTTATATTGGGTCTAACAGATCCTTACAAAACGGGCTTATAAGATGAGGGATGTCACTCTTATAATATTGTTTTAACTTCAAAAATTAACTAGAGTAATTTAAGAATATCTATACATAAAATTGACAAGTTAAATGTACTACTATTTTTCTTATTATATGTGATAAAATGAGCTGATAATAAGGGACAACAGAAGAATTTTGTATGTGGAACTTTAAGGAACTAGTTACCCCTCTTGGTTGTTTCAGGTTGTTTCTGCAGATTCTGCGTCTTCTAAATTTCTAGGTTATCTCCCTCGCGAGCTGGCACAGTATCTATCTCCTCTAATTGACAACTACAACATTGTATTTCAGGTATTATAAGGTTTGACCTGAATGTGATTTGTTCTTATGTAGTTATGTACTCTTTGTTTAGCAATTGTTCTTTGCTTTGTCATTTAGTTGGTACATAAATTAAGCATTGAAAAATGTTGGTTGAAGTTTCGTCGGGTTTGTATGATTATAGTAATGGGGATTTGCAGGCACTAGGAAAAGGTTTGAGCCTTTTACGGTTATATTTGTGGGTACTTTAAGATTAGTGTTTTCCAGTTTCAAGGCTTTTGAAGAAAATTGAAAATTCAACTATCAAGTTTCAATAGGGAAGATCAATGTTTTTCCATAGATATCTGTTCGAGGTAGTTGATAGTATGTTAGCAGTATAGAGGACAATGAAAGAAACATAGACATTCTTGTCAGAAGAAAAAAGAAACCTAGGCATTATACACCTTCAAGATTGGTGCAACATGCTTGTCATGATTCTCTAGTGTTACCAGTCTACAAAATTACAGTTTTACTTATCCTACAAAAGTTTGGAATAGAATCCCAATTCCATAAAGTCTGAAACTCCGATCTACTATTAAGTTCAGAAGAGGATATAAAGATAGTCCAATAATCACCTATTACATTATATTTATGAGCGGCTTTCGTCTAGATCTATTTGATAATTATTCTAATTTCATATTAACTAGAGTTCTTCCATAATTGTTAATCTACTTGATTAAGGCTAGTCATAACTGTAATGATTAGCATTTTACAATTTTTACTTGCTAGCGATTTATACTTAAAAATTTACCCGATCCCTATAATTACTCCAGAATATATGGATTAAGCTACTTGATTGAAGTTCTCATTATTTTGTTCTTTGGAATTTGTTCCAGGGACATGTCACTTCTGTTCCGAAACAATCTACTGATGCTGTTCCAATTCATATTATGTGCCACAGAACACCAGATGATGAAAGAGAGTATGAAGATGAGACTTTTAAATGCTTATGGAAGAATGCTCTGCGTGTTGTTGAGTCTGCTATCAAGAATCCTTCTTCTGTAAAGTACCAGATGAATTTTTCTCTTATGCTACAAGAGGTGTTAAGAAATAATAATCACCTTCTAACAGAAGATGAAAAAACCTATACAGGTATTAATTTTAACATAACACTTGTGATTTTTATTTCTTGGAACTTGTTTAATCAGATAGTTTAATTAAACTAAACAATGTCTCATCCATTGACAGAGTCGTTCACTTCACTCTCAAATGACAGCCAGAGGCTCTTCGTTCGGCTATACACTAGAAAAGGTTATTGGAATATTTGAAATTTATCAATTTTATATTTAGTGCTTGCTTTTGTCAAAAAATAACATTTAGTGCTTGCAATATTTATGAATTAGTATGTAGTAGTACAGAACGTATTTTGTGAACCGTGATTAAAATGTAAAGACTGTAGAACGAAATGATCTCATTAATGGAATAGAATTGAGTTTTCCAAATCCCTCGGCACATTTATATTAGAAGTTCTTGAAGATACTATATGTCACAGAAGAGGTCATAGAGACAGTTATATAAAACAAAAGACGTCTTACAAGCAATCTGCTTTAGCCGAATCACAAAAAGACATCTTATATATAACTACTGCACACTGCCATAAAACATTGTGCACCATTCGTAGTCTTGCCCAATTTTTTAACTTAACCAACGGACACTGATATATATTAACTACACAGTGGATTCAGAAAATATGCCAAGCCTAGTGTGAATTAGAGTAGTTGTAGGTGGTGTAAACTAAATTTATGGACATGTTTGCTTTAGAGCAATATTGTGAACATAAGAAATTAAGAATATGATGCTCTATGATGTCTGGAAATTAGCAACGTATCGACTAATAATTCAATATTGCAGAATTGCTGTTAAAAAAAATAAAATTATTGTAGAACTTTTTTCTATATAAATGAAATGAAATTCTTTGACAGAGTTGGTCCATAAAAAGAAAAAGCTGATGCCTAGCATAATATCTTAGACCATTGCAGAGTTGATGTCATGTTAATTTTTTAATTGTTTTTTGTTTTGGAGTTGACATATTTTCTGTATTGTGCTCTTATGAAAGGACCTTGGTTTCGCATGTCCAGTATATCGTATCCCGAGATATTTGATACTCAAAAGGCAGTCAAGGAACTTGCTGGTAATTTTCTCCCAGTAAGGTTTATTTTTATCTTTCCCTGCAAATATAATTGGTTTTCTCCTACTGGTAAATCTTGTTACCACCACCTCTTTAATCTGTATCTTTGGGATGATTGTATTGCAGAGAAAGATTACATATGCTCTCTTGAGGATGGAAATCAACTATGTGAAAGTGACATGAATGATATATTGGATGTGCTCTCTCTCTCTGAGCTGCGCGAAATTTGGTCTTTCTTGCTTAAAAAGGTTGGAATCAATCACTAGTTTTAGAGCCAGAATACATTCTCATGTCACTTTTTTGCGAATGGATTTCATTGGTTATAATAATAAAATGGTAAAGTTCATCTATAGTAAAGCAGTCGATCTTACTTTGTGTATGAGTTGCATGCTCTGTGCATTCATAATCTGGGTATTAATATCCTTACTTTGATGCACCGTTGACCGGGGAAAAGTGATAACAATGGCAGTTATGGCATTATTTATGATAGAGAAAGATTGCAATAATTTCCCCCTTTTATTTAGCCCCTAAAACCCAGATCCTGCAGAGAGGCAAAGCACCACTGCCCAGCTTACAGTCGAAAAGGAAATAACATGCAAAATTTGACAACTTTCCTTGTTAGTTGTTACTACCTTTTTATTCTTCTTCTATACTGAAGTTGGGAAATAAAGTTAGCGGATGTTCTGTGCCTTACCATTGTGTAATTACTTTTTTTCTTTTCAGATTGATAAAAGGAAAAACATTACATAGAATTAGTAATTGGACTTTTTTATTAGTTGTTACTATTGGGAAAAACCTAAGTCCCACATCGGTTAGATATTACTCATGATAATAGTTTATAAAGAGGAGGCACTCCTCACCTTATGAACCGGTTTTGTAAGGGTTGTGGTCTGAGCTTTTATGTCGACATATTATAAGTGAAGGGAGCATTTTGGATGGATCCTTCTAAATTTGGCTGTATCCATAGTTAATGCTCCTACATTGAATAATGGCTTCTGATGACTACATAGTAAGAGACATACTATGTGGACAGATACGGGTCAAACAATTAGACATTATATTGTGTTTTTCTATATAAATGCTAATAAAGTTGTCATAAGTCGGAGGTTATATATTTCATACATGTTATGTCCTCTCTTTTCCTGTCAGTTCTCTTATTTATGAGCCGGCTATAAAATTTATTATATACTATTTTGATGTTCTAGAGTTGTGGTCACGGGATAAAGAAGCAAGATCTAATTTCATCTATTCTTTCTACATATGCAGGATTATGGTAAATTTAGTCGTGTTTTTACAATTTATGAAGGAGTGAATTAATGTTTTTTATAATGCTTGATTCTTGCTGCTGCTGCTGTGTGCAGGACACACCTATCAACCATGATTTTGGATAGAACTGGTTTTTGTATCAAGATTTCTTCAAAAGCTGAATCTCTTATCTGGCGTATCGAGGTGTGACTTATGTTGCTTCTATTGATTGCAGAATTAAGTTAAGTTGGGTAATATATTTAGTTTTGATGTAAATAGTTTTTCTTGTGTAGAGGCTTTTCTTCTTAAATGGAGAGCAGGATCTCTCGTCCTTTCTACTAGTTGATATTGGAAAAATCAAATATCCAACTTATACCTGCACAATATTGGAACCAATATTCTCAAGTCGCATGAATCTTCTTGCATACGAGGAGGTAGATGTCTAATCTACAAGATACTTGTGGCCTTCTGTTTCTTCTTCCATGCATAACTTTTGTTTTACAGGCCATTGAAGTGGCACAAATTATGAATGAAGCTCTTGATGCAAACAAAACTGATGTAGTATTGAGGTGCATAAAGATTGCCGAGTCCCGTGTATCCACTGTGTTGCCCATCGAATACTTGACTTCTGAATTAGTATCTACATTCCGTCACTTATTTACAGCACCATGGGTATACTCCAAAGTGATCACATTAGGGATTTCCTTTCTTGAGCAAGAGCGGAGGTATGGAGGTTTGTGGTTTAATATACAATCACTTACACATTTGTAAGAATAAAGTCTTCAAAAAGTTGTAGCAAAAACATTTGGACCTTGTGTAATACGGTATAATTAAAATCATGCACAAGTCGGTCATCACCAACACAATCCCAGCCGCATGCACACACTATTGTTCAGTATTGACCGTTCCCTTTATTGCCGGATGTCAAAACTCAAGAGTATTTTCAGACTGTTTCCATGACATCAAATGAGTAGTAGATGTACCCAGTTTTAGGCCTCTTGGGGCACACCATCTTCTACCACCTCCCTTACCTGTCATAAATCTGGGTGCATCTACCACTCATTGGCTGTCATAGCCACCCTTTCCTAACCAAATAAAAGTATTGCTTGCCTCTTGCCATCGATTATCATTGGATTATTGAGTTCAGTTCAGCACAACATGTGACTACTTCAGTGATACTAGTACTGTTTTTGCCTTTCATCCTTTTAACTTGTTAGTTTATTTATCTGTCCATGTTTACCGAATGCAACAACTTCACATGAAAAAAACACTGAATTCTATAGTACAGTACTGCTCAAAGGATTTGTCCAACATGATTCCTTATTTGATGTTAAGCAATATGCCATTGCATATGGTCCAGGTTTTAGAATTAGTAGTTGGATTTTTTCATTCTAATGATATGCGGATGCAGCAGTGCATCATTTGTGCTCATAGTACCCTTGGTTTCCATTTATGTAGAGATAAAATGATCTTATATCTCTGCTTACTAGACATGGTGTCATTTTTGCAATTCATTTATCATGTTGTGTACTACAGATGATGAAGAAAAGCAACTTCTATTTCTCAGGTACAGTGATGCAGTTGACTTACTTAAATGGCTGCAAAATGTTTACACTTGTGATGTAAAAAGAGGATATTGGACACTGAGATTATCCGTTGACCTGGAGCATCTGGGTTACATTGATGAGAGCCTTCAAGTGGCTGAAAATGGATTGCTGGATCCATGGGTTCGAGCTGGTTCAAGAATGGCGTTGCAAAGACGGGTTCTTCGCTTAGGAAAACCACCAAGACGGTGGAAAGTTCCTAGTTTTTCTAGGTCTGTACTGCGTAAGATCCCTGAGGTAATTGCTTTATTGTTTTATGATTCTTTGTCTCTGATTTGCTTCCTTACGATTCTAGTGAAATTGACATAATAGATTTCCTGTATCATTATGGCTTTCTCACAGTGGCTCATGTGATTATTCAGGTTTATGTTCAAGGAAGACCTTTGAATTCTGAATTAGGAGCAAAAAACCGGTTTTACAATGAAGAAGGGACGCAATGCGGAGTAGAAGAGCTTGCTTTGCATTATTATGCCGGGGAGGGATGGCAAGGTGTTCATACAGAGAGTGGCATATGGTTAACTGTTTTTGGGCTTCTTATGTGGGATGTAATATATGCTGATGTGCCTAATGTTTTCTATACTAGATTTCAGGTACATTTTATTCAATGAGTAGTTAACCTTCCATCTTTTCTCAAGTACCCTTGTACTGTATTTGCATATTTCCTGTATGATTTGTTATAGTATGTTGTGAAATAAAAGATTCTCTGTTTCTTAGTAAAATAAAAAGGCGGGTATTTTTTTAATGTGCTCGAGGGATTTGCACTAAGCTGAAATTCTATTCACACTAAACTCTTAACAATAGACATTTAAAAGGAGATTAATAATATTGCTACTTCCTAACTGCATGTATCATATTCTCTAGATACATGACTATGTAGATGAACCAAATTTGCTAAACCCTCCATACTAACATCAATTCCAACATAAATTTACCAACATATATTTATCAACATATAGACTTGTAGTTACTACATGATAATGAACACTTATGCATTTGAATTTACAGAATGCTCCTTTGGATTTGGGTACTGATAGCTTTTATACGGCGAGAAAGAGTATCATAGAATCACATCTGCAGCAAATTCGTGACGGCATGGCTGAGGAGTTTCTTATTAAGTCATGGGAAACACATAATGGGACATCTTGTAGAGGTGTTAACTGGGACCTCCATTCCTTAGACGAGCTTCGTGCTGCTGTTACTTGTGTTGGGGGTTCTTGTTTGGCCTCCTTTTGCCTGCTTCTTTGTGAAGACTATCGAAGCTGGTCTAGTGGAATGCCTGACTTGCTGCTATGGCGTTTCTGTGGAGAATACAGTGGTGAAGCCAAGCTTGTTGAAGTGAAAGGTCCTAAGGATAGACTCTCGGAACAGCAGCGAGCATGGCTACTGATGCTTATGGATTGTGGATTCACTATCGAGGTTTGTAAAGTGAAACCTTTGTAGATTAACACATATCATTACATGCTGCTTAAAAGTACAGTAGAAGCACATAGAAGATTACAGCTCCCAGAAATATTTCTTCATGAGAAGAGTTCGCGTTGCAAAATTTCACTATCAGTAACCATTATTCTTGGAACAAAAAGTACTCTGGACCAAAAGTTAACTGTACTGAATTGAAAGTAAGGAATATGAGGAAGTCAATGAACTGATGAAATACTGAAGCTGAGATCAGTATATATTATATATTTTTGAAGGGGAGGGGTTCGTTAGCAGCAGGGATCAAACTTGAACCTCTTAATTCTATGTCGGAGTTCCAACGTATACCACTGGACGACACCTTCAGAGATTCAAATCAAAATATATTGGTTCCACATAATGATGCATGTGAAGGGTAGGGGTTTTGAGATATTTGCGTTGGATTCCATCCTCCAATGGATTTGCAGATTCTGAAGCAAATCTTCATGCTAAAAGTCTTCTATATCTACTTTCTTGCCTCATTCAGTCACTCCTTACCAAGTCTCCAAAATCATAGTCAAGTCTTTGGTTTGTTAAGTGAGATGGGCTATCTCATGTAAATTGAATTATTTATCATAAATGAAAAGAAAAATGATGTTATCCTCAGTCACACAAGTGAGTATGATTTGTTTCAGTATTTATAACCTCGCCATAGTTTGAATTGTACCAACTGTTTAAAGGTGTTTTCTCCATTTTATTTATTCTCAAGTTTGAGATATACTAGTAGGTTCTTACCTATAATATGGTCGTAATAAAATTAAAAAAAAAAAAAAAAATTAGAACCTAAATCAAGGGGCACTCACTAGATTGAGGGGTTGTCAAACTGGATAAGCTAATTAAACTATGACCAAAAGATATTGCTAGTTTGATCTTTAGTTTAATATCATGTTTAAAACATTATATTAATGTAAACAAACATACCTCTGTCTTACTAAAAATTAAAAATATGGGAGTAGGTTAGATTCAAAGCTTTTGCATTTGTTTTTTTTTGTTATTAACACGATTAGAAACTTTGGACTGTTGAATGTGGCATGTCTGTACTTAAAATAGGCAAATCTTTTCCCTCTTGAACTTACAACTTGCAATGATAACATTTGTTGGGTCACAACTCTAAATAAAAAACTCTAAATAAAATTATTTGGACATGAAAAAAAAGATAAAAGAGGAAAGATTTAGTGAATGTTTGGTTTTGAGGTGATAAGAATTAATTTTGAGTGTATTGATTCCATAAAGTTGATTTAAGTGATTTGTGTTTGAAAAAAATTCATGTTAAAGTGGGTTGAATTATAAATTTGTGCATAAGAATCAATTCTAAAATAAAAAACTACAAATTCAACTATTCAAGCTTCAAGTAGAATCAATTTTGAAAACAAAATCAATTATACTCGAAAACAATCAAACATGTTAGAATCAATTTTACATTTTCAAATAAATTTTAACTCATCTAAATGTGAAACTAAAACATACAAACTTTTAATAAATAATTAAATGATATGACTCTTATATGCATGCTTAAATGATTTTTGTTTGTGATTGTGACCATGTAGATATAAATATTTATCGAACTTATATGTGTTGAAAAAGGTTTAAAAGCTCAAAGATCCGAAGATACAAAAAATCATTTTACTAACACTTACAAAAATATACACTTACTAAATCAAAGGTTCTAGGCTGTGTGATTGGTGCAATAGCTATCTCACTATCTTGGTGTGTAATGCTTTTCTTTATATCAATTAGAATAAATCCATTTTTTTAAATATTATTAAAAACTCTAATTTGATTTTAAAATAATATTAAAAATACTATGATATAATAACTTTTTTTTAATGGCACTATGATATTATAAATACTTTCATTTCGTGATACCTGAAAAGAATGATCAAATGATGTATTAATTGACCAAAAGTTTCACACTAACTTGTTTGTGTAAGTAAGCTAGTAGAATTTAACAATTAAACAATAGTATATTAATATATCCCACGGGATCAGGTTTATTTTTTTTAATGAAAACGGAATCAGGTATAATTTACTAGCACGTAAAAGATTGATTGAGAAAAAAAAAATACATAAAATGGTTTTTCATGTTTAATAAAATAGTCAGCTGATATTCTTGTAGACGGGCTAACATATTTTCGGGTAGCACTTGAGTGACATTGTGGTTGGTGACAATGTAACATTGACCAACCACAATGTCACAAGTCTTTCTTCTTTCTCTTTTACAATATTTTTTTTGTTTCTTTGTACATGTGTAACATTGTGGTTGACCAATGTCACCAATGTCACCCACCACAATGTCACCCAAGTATTTTTCCATATTTTCACTCTTAGTCACAATATATATGAAGAGAATATTAAACTATTATGTGCATTGTAGTTGATGTTTTTTGAACAAGATACCACAATAGATGTGTTAATGAATGTTCTTAGGACATTCATTATAGCTATAGAGAGTACTCATATGTGTCTATAAATAAATTTTTTATTTAGAATTTTTAGTGCATACACTCCTTAGCAAGACCTACTTATGATATGTTTGGTTTGGTTCGGTTCCATGTCCCCTCAATAAAAGGACGTTTACAAAGCCTTTCCACCATGATAATAAGAATCTACAAATTGTAGCATTGAGCAAAACGAACATCTTTGGCTATGCTAACATGGAAACAAACACATATTTAGTGTATGTTTGGTTCTACTCCTAGAGAGACTAGAATTGATTCTTGAAGTGTATAATTGATTTTGTTACTTTCGAGCATAATTGTTTATGTCTCTAGAATTGATCATACATGAAACTAGGATTTATAGCTTTCACATTTGTACTTATAGTTCAAACCACTCTTACATAAATGTATCCAAACACAAAATACTTTTAACCAAAACCAATTTTAAAAAATCAATTATATCAAAATCAATTATCTACGTAGCACAATCAAAGACACCCTTACTTCTCATGATCACTTGTTGGTGGGGATAATGACTTAAATGTATTGGGTCTTGGTATTGCTATGCGGTGGAAGATGATAGCAACAACAATATCATATCATGTACTAGTAAACATCGAGGATAAGATATGACGTTAAACAAGAAATTCATCATCATCTTTCTTTGGGACCAACATCTCACGTGCCCCACAATCCCTTTCATTAATTTCTAAAATTTGATGAGAGTGTTATGTTTGGTTTTACAAGACAACATTCGAATTAAAATTGATTCAAGTATAAAACTCAATTAAAATCTGTGCAATGACAGAAAAACAATTTTTCATAAATTTATTAACTGTGTTTGGTTTTAGAGTTATCAAAAATTAATTTTAAATATGAAATAATTTTTTAAAAGATTTTTGAAAATTTGGTTTAAATAGTTTCCAATAAAAAAATCATTGTCTTGTCAAAATAATAAATAAAAAAATCATTGTATGATTTGGTGTCTCCTCCCTTAATAGCATGATCGAGGTGGGCAGAGATGTCTTGTTTGGTACTTTATCAAGCTGGACTTAATAATAAATTTGGTCATTCATCGAATAAAAAATCATTGTATCTTTTTTTTTTTGATTAAAGCACTAAAATATAAAAACAAGAGATGCCTGAACCAATACAAGAAAGTCACATAGTGGAAAACATAAGAAAAGAAAATCTAGATCTATCCTTAACAAGGAAAGGTCCTAAGGAAAAGCTAGGCAGATTATGACCAAACATGACCATAACAACTACAATACTAGATTGTACAAAAGCATTAATATTCATTGTTATTCTAATGCAATTAAACCAACTATTCCGTATCTGCCAAGACAACTTTGGAGGAACCCTTTTGGGCACGGGTCCTCATTCCGGCTGAGTTAAAACTAGCAGGCTTCACTTTGTTTACATGCGTTTTCTTTTTCTCTGCCTTAGTGCTCTCAGAAAGGTTTGGATAGTGCTGCTCAAAGTTTGATACGATGGCTTCAACACTGTCCTCTTCCACCTCAAGACTCTTGTCATGGCTGAGAGTTTTCTTCAACATTGTGACCGACATAGCCATAGGAGTGAGCACTGGAGTCTTAGCCCAATGTTGAATAACCTTTGGATCTGCAATCTTTTTAGAAGACAATAGTGCCTCAGCGTTGTAATCCTCACCCTCTTCTACTTCATCCCCCCAAAATTTGGAAAGAATCTGCACACTCTTAAGGGCTGCCGCGGAATAGTGAGATGATTTGGAAGCAGGAACCCGAGTTTGGCTCGAAGGGAGCTTATCACTAGTCAAGCTAGCATAACTGGTAGTTATAGGTTGCAGCATAGGAACGCGTACCTCAAATGACAGCTTCCCTGGGAAAGAAGACCTCACTTGCTTCTCAGTTACATGAATAGGATAGTCAGAGGACCCTTCATTCTGCTGGACATGATCAACCCTAATAGGCAGTGTTGAACAAGAAGGAACCACTGTACCATCAGAGTGTTCATTATGGGTTAACAACCTCAAATCAGATGAAAGATTTCTAATGTCTCCATCTTCTACCAAGACCTCCTTGTTGTGATCAATAGTATCTTCCTTTAACATCTCAAAAGAGTTATTAGTCTCCAAAAAGGACCTAACATTGGTCCTTTTTGGAGACTACAACTTTTTTTGAATAATAACATTGACTCATAAGCCGTTGCTAATTTTTATTGTGGAGCCGATGGTTTCTTTTGAACATGTTCCCTCTTGTGGGAAAGTATTGGAGTGTCGAAATATTGTATAAATGATTGAGCGTCACGCCGCTCAGGGTTCAGTTTGGTTAGAAATGCTTCTGACAGAGCTCCATATGGATTTCTTTCGTGATAGAGTTGGTTTGCCTAATTACAGATTTCCTTAGTCTGCAGTAGTTATTTCAACAATTTTTTGTTTGTTTTCTTTTGAGGGTTTTGGCCTAGTCCCCCCTCTTCTTGTATATATTTTTCTTTTCTTTAATAAAATTTTAGAGTTAGGCGACATAGGACGGAGGTTTCCCGGGGTGCCAACCTAGTTGGCATGTCGGTGTTTCCTCCCGATGTCTGTCCTTACTCCTTGCTTAGCAAAAAAAAAAAAGTGTCTTATACTTAGCGTAGAGATTTGCAGCATCCTTTGAAAACTCAAAAGAATGAAGAGAACACAACATTTGTATTCTTCCAAATCAACTATATATGTTTTCACATCGAATTCTCTCATATAAGATGAGTAGGGACGTAAAGGAATGCATTCCAAACATTCTTTTGAACTTAATCATACTGCACTGCCAACTGACAATTTTCGATTGTCAAAGGAGCATGATCAGGCACAAAACAACATCTTAGAGGTGCATTCTCTTACGTCACACTCATCTCAAACAAGGGATTTTGATGTGAAAACATATATAGTTGATCTAGTAAAATACAAGTTGTGTTCTCTTCATTCTTTTGACTTTTCAAACGATGTTGCAAATCCTTACGCTAAGTATAAGACATTTTAATACCAACATCATCAGCAAACTTTTAAAAATTAAACTTAAATTCCAACAAAATAAAGACACTACATTATAATGACGTTACCTAAACATAATCTTGTGGCAGAATCAAACTCTTGAGAATATCTTCATGGGATCTCAGCATCCTTGCATCCGTCTCGATACACGGGAACATGATGTGCTGACTAAATATCGAGGACATGCTGTGCGTGACTCATTTCTACTTCAAGGTCCCCTCTATTTTATTTTATTATTCATTTTATGGGCATACTCTATTCTAGGCTCTCTATAAACTTTATCCCTGATATCATATCCTATTCCTCATTCCTAGTCTCAAGATGTTTTCTTATCCATTATCATTACATACAACTTCCCCTCCATACATAAGTAGGTTCGTCCCCACCATTGTCATTAATTCTTTCATACTTATTCTCCTCAATAAAACGGTCTTATATCTTGTTACTTTGTTCTCACATGTGTCATCATCTATGCATCATCCATTCCCCTAATCTTAACCTCGTTTTAATTTAAAGTTATTATCTCACCCTATCATTAAATTCGACTTCAACAACTTTCCTCAGTGAGACTTCATTATAATTCGAGGTTTCATTCTCTCGACACAGGTCATTATTATTATCGTTAACCATTATAACTATTCATCTTATCCTATTTCCTATGCATCTTGCTCTCTTCTAATTGATCCCCGTCTTATTCATCGTTATCATCATTCCTATTATCTTTCATTACTTAATATACAACTCCTTATCTTCCCTTACATTTTGTATTAACGAACCTCTCATCATTTACGACCATCTAAATCAGACTTCTATATTCTTTATTCATTATTTTACAACTTATATGTTAATGTCTAACATTCATCTTAAGTTCTTTAACAACCTTGGCTCTTTTACTCTTTCACTTAACGGTATTCCTAAACTCATTATTGGTTTAAGGATATTATGATTAACATCATCAATTACGCGGAAAAACACTAACTTCATATCCCCTATTATCATCATTTTACACCCCTTTTACTAAATCGTGTGTTTTTAGACTTACCATGTACCCATACTATTTTCTCTTTTTAATTCTCGTCTTATTAACCTTAATTAACTTGATATCTTTTATCACTGTTATTATCATCCCCGACCTTACCCAATGCTTTAACTCTTACTCACGACATAACCCGCTTCATCATTTAATCGTCACCCAAAACAAGACAAGTCATCGTCATTACTCGTCATTCACAAACATCATTTATTACATCATTCAT
>Ga0315914_1006366_pt1 | contig 16753 bp, 8 predicted proteins | sample MpolenodulesMG_FD_203920 | JGI IMG/M metagenome (GOLD analysis project Ga0315914, IMG submission 203920) | Medicago polymorpha root nodule microbial communities from Los Angeles, California, United States - elongated nodules | ecosystem: Host-associated > Plants > Roots > Nodule | place: USA...
GTGTGGGGTTGGCGCCGGGGGGGGGGGGGGGGGGGGGGGCGTCGGTCTTTGTACTTCATGGTGTCTGGTGTCAGTCTGGTCTAGTGTCTATAGTGAAGTACTGGGGTGGGTCAGTCTAAACTGCCATGTCCAAATAAGAAGGGGGGGTGGTGGGTTCAGCTAGCCGCATACTTTGAGCATTGTATGTTACACAAGAAATATATTTGCTGTGGAGAAAGTATGTTGCAGTAGCAAGTACCCGTTTTGTGTGGCAATTGGGGAGGGTTTTCTTTTAAACGGCTTTGAGAGTCCTATTTTGTATCGAGTCGTAGTTTGTATTGGTAATTTATACCGAGTCTTTTATTTGAGTGAATACAGTGTCCGAGAAACAAATTTTATGGTTTATTCTAGTAAAAACAAATTAGCGTTATCTATTGTGTTTGCACTTGCATATTATTTATTAGTATTATTCTTCACTGTAAAAGTTAAAATAGCTTGTTAAATTATAATTTAAGTTAAACACCTTTGATTAGCTATTAACATATAAGTTGATTTTATATATGTGGGCGAAGAAACCACTTTCTTTTGATGCATAGAAAGGTGTATTGTAAAACCACACTGATCGATCTTTTTAGGTTTCATTTTTTGCTCTCTCAATTTCATGCAGTCCACCACAGCAGTGGATGTTGGATTAAGAATAGACTTCGTATTTTAGAAAATCAAAATCTTCACTTAAATCTGGATTGTTTGATCTTAATTCAATAATAACTGATGTGATTGACTGCATGACCACATGAAATTGTGATTAATACTTTCCAAATCTGTTAGAGAAAGAGAAGAGAACCACATTTTGGTACAACAAAGGAAGAGTGGAGAGAGACTAAATCAAGTGGAATAATGCATAGAGGAACTAAGAAGACAATTTTTTTGAACAACTTTAAGAAGACAATTGTTCCATCTATTCTTTATTCTCCAAAGAACAGGATCAGGGAAATAGAAAGCTCGGAAAACTAGAAAATAATCTACATCTTTAATCAAAATTGCTGCATTTAGTCCTCTCTAGAAACCAAAAACACCTGTTTATATAACTGATAACTAAAAAGACTTGTTTTTATAAAAAGTAAGAACTTAAAATTGATAAAACATTATATTGACTAAAGTGTATAAAACTGATTTTTTAAATGAATTAAAAGTATGCCAACACCAATAATGCTTGCTTGTTGTAGTTGGCAGCCAAGCTGGATCCCTCAACATTTTGTTTGTAGAAATTTATTTTCAAATCTTAATAATAATAATAATAAAACTGTGAATTCTAAAAAGCTTGACACATGAATTCACCCAGAAAAGAAATGAATCATTGGTGTCAGAATATCTAATTTTGCCAGGTCATTCTGACAGCAACCCAAAGGACCGTCATTGGATGGTTACAGGCCTACAGCAACTATCCTAGTCCTTCGAGCACATGATATGAAAATGATTCCTTATCACTTTTGTTTACCTGTCAACTATTATAGATTGCCATTGTCATGCCACACCCATATTAACATAATATTTGGAGTACCATTTAACCAAATGATGTTATCTTATATAGGTACATGTATGCAGCTCAGCACACCACAAAGAGCAATAGACGACAAAAATAACAACTAAAATTATATGACCCCTACACTTGTATAATTATTTAGGTCACTTTAAAGGAAATTCTTTGATGTTGGTATGATATAGGCAAAAAAAATTGACATTTAGAATTTAAATTTACTTTAATACAAATATTAATTTGATAAACATATTTGACATTGAATTTAGATAGCAAATTTTAAGGTTAATGGATCTAACTCCTTTAAAATGAGTAACTAATTTTAGAGTGGAAAGTGAGTAATATCAACCATTCAATTAACATTTCAAAAGGAGATATTATAGGTACACCAAAATAAATCATTAGCCATCAACAGACCATGTTTAACCATTATTTGAACGTCATTAGCGTGTGTATTTATTTAATTTTTTTGTCAAGTAACCTAATAGCTAGAGCTCACACATTTTAAATGTGGAGAAGTGATGATTGAACGTCATTAGCGTGTGTATTTATTTATTTTTTTGTCAAGTAACATAGTGGCTAGAGCTCACACATTTTAAACGTGGAGAAGTGGGGTGTCCAGAGTTCAAACCCCGACCCCTAACCCCTGTATATAATATGCAATATCTCTACCAACTGAACTAAACTCACGTAAATTAGCGTGTGTATTTTTTGCGTTACCCAAATCATGTTCAAATGTACTCCAAATTAACCTCAGTTTATGTATGATATTCATTAACCTTAATTTATGTCCAAATTAACGGTTAAGATAGTGGTCAATGATGTTCAAAATCATAATTTAATTTATGTTCATTTAATGATTAATGAATAGTTACACCTTATTACATTCATTAATCATCTATAGAACTACATTAATCACATATTTAAATGGTATTAACCATCAAATTTATTATCAAGAATTGGATTAACCATCTAATTTATTATCAAATTTGTTTGTCAAAATTAAATATCTCTTCATAATAAGAGCGACTATGCATAAATTGTCGTTATTCTTCGAGGAATTGCATCTTGCTAGTATGAGCATACCTCTTGTTGTGTGTTACTTTGATTATATTTTAAGTCTTTACTTCATTGCCAGCTCTGTTAATATATGGCATTGTTATGTAGCTGAAATTTTCACCATTCAATATTTGTTGAAGTTAAATTAGAATGTTCAATTACTTATGAGGGATGACAATTATCATCTTTGAATGGACCCTAATATCATTCTCCCATCTTAGAAATTGATGCTTGAAAGATTGGTCATTTGAGATCATGCTTCAAAGATTGGTGATTGGAGATCTTGAGAGTGTAGTTAATGCTTTTTCTCTTTGTTTTTGCCATACCTTTTCTCCTATTATATTTTTTTAGGAAATAAGTGAAAATAAGATGATATATTTAAAACATTTTTTTGGAACTCTGCAGAAAAAGTTTGTCCCAAATGCAATTATAAACGTTAGTTTTTGTTAGGTTTGTATAGACCCGGCCGTTTAATGAGACGCTCCTACAATAAGTAGGTTAGGATAGAAAAACAATAAAATAGATGGAACAAACAAGGTGTACAAATTGTCAAGAAAAACAAGCCATATTAAATTGTAAATAAATAGTAAAAGTATACCAAAAATAAATAAAAGCTTCCAACGGATCAATGAACAAGGGCCCTCCATAACAACTAAAATATATTTTGTCAAAAAAAAAAACTAAAATATATGTCATCAACACACAAATTTGCATCACATGGAGGTAGTTTTACTAGTGAACACCATTCATTTCAATTACCCCGAATTGATATCAATTTCCTACCTTTGCTAGCTCCAATGCACCAAACCCTATCTCTCATCACTAAAATCTTCAACAAACTTATGGGAACAATAATTTCAATCCTACTTCACAAGTTGGCATATTCATTTCTTATGAACATGTTTAGTATTATGATTTTTTTTTTTATAATTTTACTCTTTAAAATTTTGTGTTAGTTGTTGTACTTATAAAAAGGAGAAAAAAGACTACTGAATTAGGTAATTATTTTACATTTTAAAAAATTAACTATAAAAATGTATACTATTTTTATTATTTCAAGAAATTCATCACCATCCTTAACTATTATATGATCTTTTCTCTTTTTTGCTTCCAAATAGTTTAATGACTAAACTCAATTACCATATTCAGATTCTTTCATATTAGTCTTTACAACTATCAAGTGAATTACATGTTTCATATTATCTTTTCTCTATTACAATAATTCAGTTTAAAAATCACATATCTTCATATTAACAAATTAAAATGAATATACAATCGAAAAACTAAAAACAAAAAATATTTTCACATAATAAACAAATTGAAAGGTTCAAGTTGTTAATAATTTTCAGATCAAAGTTAGTTGAGTTAGACCTTTAACTAGAACAATATTTTATTTAATAAAATTTACTACCTAGTAAATTATAAGTGAAAATGAATAAAGCTTAATCCATATTTTAAATTGAAAGTGATATCTTATCAAAAGTGGATGATCAAGACATAAATAAACTCACATAATATGTAACAAACACAATAAATGAAGATAAATAAAACTTAATTTATTTTATTTTATAAATGTATTTATCATACTAAACAAAATCAAGAGGCTAAATACAATTACAAATTGTCAACAAATTGCAGATCGATCAACCTACATTACCATTAAAAATTCTGAGAAAAAAAAAAGAAAAAAAAAGGAATAAAAAAATAAGTACACTTTCCATTTTCACTGACCTCACTTTTCCACTTTTTCTCTCTTCAAACTCCAAGATCTGCAAAAATTCCATGCACTTATTTTCTTTCCTTCCATTTTCTTTTCCTTTTTTTTCCATCAAAATAACGCTATAAAAATAGGTAAAACCGACACGGCGCAGAGCATTACCGATCCCTTCAAAGACGGTGGCGCCGCCGCGCCCGGTGGTGGAGTGTGGTAATAGAAAGGAAAATAAGGTACAATAGGATTTGGTGGTGGCGGCGTTGGGTAGTTCCCACCACTTTCACTGCCACCAGTCGGTGGAGGATAGTATAAACCACCACCTCCACCTCCTCCGGTGGATGCAGGTGGCGGTGGTGATGAGTAGTAATACACTGACGGCGGCGGTGGAGAGTAATAAGTTGACCCACCACCACCACCACCAGAGCTGGGTGGAGAAGGAGGAGGAGGACAGTTGTTGGTGGAAGCAGGTGGTGGTGACGGTGGTGGCGGAGAAGGTGGTGGCGGCGACGGAACTTGACCACAAGGCGTGCACTTCACTTCATCTTTGGTAACAGTTGTAAGATTCTTGTGATCTGTTACTAAATCTCCAAAAGATTTAGTAACACTTAGAGATAGTAACATAATCATGAAACAACACATTAAGGTTGATGTTTGAAATGTTACCATTTTTTTTTCTTGAATTTGTGAACAAAATGAGAATGATGAAAAGCTTAAAATGAAATGGGGTACTATAATAATGTTGCTTAGTAAACAAGTGTGTGAGAGTGGAAAGTTTACATAAAGAAAAGTGAAAGGTGTTTGTGTTGCTATTTGATGTGTTGTGTGAGGTGTGGTGTGAAACAACTTACTCTTATCTTTTGAAGCTACACTACACCATGCCTTTTTATCAATGCACTCATTATTTTATTTTTATCAATAAAATATATTTACATTTTATTTTATTTTATAGAAGCACGTGATTGATCTAAATGGTAAGAGACTTGTATTCTTAGTCAGATGTGGTCATAAGTTTGATGTATAATTCTTGCCTATAGCGAAACTAGGTTGAAAGGGGAGAACACATTTTATTTGTCCAATGTTTTTTGTGATAGATATTAATCACAGGTAAACAACAATAGCGTATATTTAATAGGTTATAAAAAATGGTCATACTAACAAACAAACAAGTGTTTTAAAATATTTGTTAATGATTCAATTGTTTTTACAAATTTAATGTATGAAAGTTACTTTTTAAAGTTTTAACACGATGAATACACAAATCATAAATAAAATAAAAGTAAAATCTTTAGATTTTTTAAGAAGTGTCTTAACGAGATTTGTTACCCCTCGTCAAAGTATTTTATTTTTTAAATAGGAAAAAAATATGAAAGGAGAATAGTTAAGTCAGCAGAAGACAGAAAACAATGGAGCACACCGACACGTTTCACTTTACCAGAAAAGCAGCCACGTTTGAATGTACTTATGAGACATTGACTTAGGTTGGACGGTAATTTAACTACGTAACAATTTCTCTAATGTACGTACTATGTTCATACCAGAAAATTGGTTTTACCATTGTTTTATTAGAAACATACCACATGTAATCAATAATTATACAAGTTAACAAACCAAAGATAAAAACCTTTTGTTGGAAATTGTGCATTTAATATTCTAGAAATTTAAAATCTTATCTTTTTAAGACATAATTTATTATTTAATTTCGTATTTAAAATTTTAACTTGTATTTTAAGGGCACAAGTTAACACTACCCTTCATTGAATTAGTTTTATTTATAGGATCAATTATGAGACTCATTTAAAGTTTTTCATAATTTCAAATTGAATTGAAAATTCGTTTGAAATTTTATATCTTGTCTTGTTTGGATTTATATAGAAGTCTCACTTAAAATAAGTTTTTCTTTATGACACATCACTTAAAATAAGTTAAGAAATCAAAATGGACTCTTAATCATTGTAGATGCACAAAGTTGTCAAGCATAATTTAAGGACACTTTTACTATTTGACTTACCACTTGCAAGTCTTTTAAAGTAATGTATAGTGACAGATTAGTTAGATGAGGTCTTAATTAGATGAGAAGTGTGAGTCAGCTAGTGTGTCTAACTCTAGCAGAGCCAAGTCGCCATTATAATGTTTAATTGGGAGAGAGAATTTTAGGTAAATAAGGTTAAAATGTGTTATTATGGTATGATGATGTGAGTATAGTAGGAGGTAATAAAGTGTAGGATGGTCCTATAATGAAGAGACGTAAAGGAAACGTAACAAGAAGAGGTGCAAAATGCCAAGCAAAGTTGGATTCATCTTATTGTTTGTTTTTTATTGTTTTGGGAGACGAAATGCGTTGGATCTATTTTGTGTACAACTCACTTCTTCTTCTATCTCTTTTTGTGACTCGGATCTGCGGCTGCAAAATTTAAGTTGTAATTAAGCTCGGTCGTTAATTTAAAATATGACGATTTAGGTTGTACAGTTAAATAATACAACAATCTTATCCGTGAACATAATTTAGTTTGATACTCCTTAAAAAAAACATGATTTGATATAAACATTGTGATATGTATTGGTCGAAATTCAAACATGAGATTTTACAATTTATTCAATGACAAAATATCACTTGGGCATATGTGGGCTACGACCCACCTAATTCTCCTCACTTTTATGTTATGTTTTGTGATTTCTTTATTTTAATTTAGTTTAAGAATAAACATACTTGTGAATCTCATCAAATGGTTGAAAGGGGCCTTTCCATATCCAGAAAAACAACTATTTTCTCTCTCTAAAAGAAAATCCTCTGACATCTCTCTAAGAACTACACGCCGCTTCTCTCCTATCCAAATCTTTGCCTTTCAAGATGTAGATGGTTGTGGTGGTGGTGCGACGGTGGGTCAACCATCCGCATCACCTCTCGTCGTTGTCCTCTCGGCGGTGGTTCTTCGGAGGCACATGTTACTCAGCGTCTCTCATCTGCAATTGTTCATGGTGTTCTGCTGCTTCTGGTCTGTCACTTGCTGTTTCTCGATGGGTTATGTTGTGGTTGACTGGTTGCGCAGATCCGACGCAGTTTTGTTCTTCCCTTAGGTTTGTGGATTTGCCTTTCCTTTGGGTTGCTTTCACCGATGTTAGAATAGTTCTTCGTTTTTGTTCCGTTACAGTGTCCCTGAGTTTGTGTTGTGGAGTTCGCCGGCTGTTCTGTGTTCGTGTTTGTGGCTTTGTTGTGTTGCCGCTTCTGTTTGTTTCGTTTGGTGCAGCCTCTTCCGGTGGTTTTGTTAGCCACGGTGTGTTTTATTTCATCGTTGCCGGTTTCTCTGACAGTTTGTTTTGTGTTTTTATTGTTATTGTTTTGCTGGATCAGAGTTTGGGTGCGTATAGACTTGTAACCTTTTTTGCGGTGGTTGGTTCACATAAACCCGAAGGGTTTGGTTCTGTTAATCCGAAAGGGTTTGTTCTTGTGAAACTGGTGGTGTTGGTGTCCTTCTGCTTGATTATTTGATGTTCCAGGTCTTTTGAGATCTGCAGGTCTCAAGGTGATAGGTCTGCCTCACTCTCCGGTGTCAACTTCTTATCCGTCTCAGTTTTATGACTGCTCTCGGATTGTTATGCTCGAAAGAGCTATTATGCCTGCTGTTTTGTTCAGGGGGTTGTTGGTACGTGGATTTTGATACCGTGTTGGCGGTCGATCCATGCACCGATTTAAAACTCTTTTTGATCTGTATACATTGCTCGCTCTTCATCTTTTTTCTAACCTGGTTTCGCGCCCGTACGCAGGTTTGCTAGGTTGCGCCTGTGAGGAGTGTTTGTTATGTTATGATTGATTAGGGTTAGTCCACTTGGTTTATATTATCACGATGAATCCCCAATTGGGTTGTACCTGGGTCAGGTTCAATGTCCCCCAGTCTCTGTATCTTTTTATTTTTATTTAATATATTTATCTTTGTTGTCTAAAAAAAAAAAACTCATCAAATGGTTGATATTTCATTTATCTGAGAAGTGTATGATAAGTAGTCACTACACAATACATGATGTCATTGATAAATGTTTAAAATACTTATTATACACATGAGAAGTTGGCAAACATATTATAAAATTATATAACTCGATAATTATTATACACTTAAAAAATTGTCGTTACTGAAAATCTATACAATATAAAAAAGTCTACACAATACAAGAAAGAGATAAGTTGTTACTTCCAAAAAGTTAAAAATAATAATTGTACACATGACATATTGTCACTTATAAATTTTTAAAATAATTATTATACACTCGAAAAATTGTCCCTGCTAAAATTTTTAAAATTATTATTATACACGGGACAAGTCGCCACAAATAAAAAATTTAAAATGATTATTATGCATGTGACGAGTCACCACTATACACGTGACATGTTCTCTTTGATAAAATATTGAAAGTAATTATAATACACGGGTCATGTTATCATTGATATAAATTTTAAAATAATTATTATACACATGACAAGTAATCGTTGTTACATTTGATAAAATTTTAAAATAAAATTATCATTAGATATAAATTTTAAAATAATTATTATGCATGTGACAAATGATTGCTAATACATATTATAAAGTTATTATTATACATGGGATAAGTTATCACTATTAAATTTTCAAAATAATTATTTTACACATGACAAATTGATAAACATATTCTAAAATTATATTAGTCAATATTTGTTTAAGAAAAAAATTATGTAAATTGATATTATTATTGTTTAAACTTGCATATAAAAAATTCTGAAATTATATAAATCATTCACACCAACGTTGGTACCCGTGCGGATGCACGGGCATCTTACTAGTTTATACCGAAAGAGAAGTTAGTGTAAGTATTAGCTTTGATTCTATTTTATATGATGTGTTCAAGACTGATGCTTTTTGTATTTCTGATCACTTTGTGCAGTTTACTCATTCGAGAGGTGGCTTGTTAGCGCGGCGTTCTTTTATGCAGCTCATTTGACTCACTTGTGTTTGGGTCTTGTGGACTGAATGTAACAATCGTCTTTTCAATCACAAGGAGAATTCTATTGATCAATTGTTGCATAATGTACAGATCCATTTTTATTGGTGGATTAAGGTTGTTAATGCTAACTTTGTGCTTCGTGTTCAATGTTGGTTGCCGTGCCCACTTGATTGTTTGGGCATAAGTTAGCTTGTTTTTTTTGTTATCATTGTGTGAGGACATTGATGTAAACTTCAGTTTATTTTCTTTTTTTGCACACCTTGTGTTAAAGAAGTTTCTACTTCTGAGATTAATATAATTCCATTTTACTTATTAAAAAAATATTAAAAATAATAAGTCCGAGTGATGCACATAATATTCATTCGACAATCAGAAGAAAAAATTAACTAAAATTTATTGAAAATTGAAAGTGGCACTCCGTTTATGACACATTTTAATTATTTCAAACTCATTTAATTGAACATTTGTTTATTGCTATCTGTCAATTATGTTTCCCTAACTATAGAAATGGTAGAGATACATCCATCTTTCCTTAGTGGTTTGAAGTGGCCACATGAAACAATTTAATGATAAAAAGTACTCTATAGACAAAGGCAAACCACCCTATTGCCAAATCCATAAATTACAAATCAAAAGTTTTCTTTGAGGTAAAATATTAACTAATTATCAACGGCAAACAATGTTAGAAAACCAATTTTCCACCGTAAATGGCCGTCCATGTTTACCTTTCCAGGCTATAAAGTTTGTCACTCATCCATCGGAGGCTCCACCACCAAAGGTTTCGTCTTTCTTTTTCAAATACAATTATTATTAGTCAAGATTTTTCTTTGGCAATCAAGGTTTAAAATAAATTGAGGAAGAGAAAATTATTATTAATAACGATAATACCGGTGACTATTTTATAATTGATAATGTGGCATTTGAACTATACCCTTTTAGGTAGTCAAGGTTCTTGAGAAAAACTTTCAAAAAGTTAAAAATGAAGTTCTTGAAAGAACATGAAAAGATGTTGGTACATTTTCTAACCAAACCCACGAACATGTATATGTATATAACGCTTTTTGTTGTTTTTCTTTCTTTTCTTTTTCCTTGTATTTGTCACTACACTTTTATTCACTGATTTGAGACTACATAGTTTTCTTAGCATGTACAGATGAAATATTAGTTTGATTTATTCATCTCATCTCACCTAATGGATGAGATTTGTTATTATTTTTTTTTTTTTATATATGCTTCTGACATTTTATTCATAACAATGTGTTTAATAGAGTGTGGTACATGATCAATCGAGATTCGGAAACTAGTTAGATATGTGATCTTTTTTGCAAAAATATGTACACCGATCATTTTCTTGTCTTATAACAAACTCAACCTCGAGTTTCTATAACGAGAAAAAAAACACATCTACAATTGCGAATGATGTCATCAAATTTAGAGATATCTCTCTTATCCATCAAGACGAAGTTGATCATAAGCTTCTACATCCGAAAGACGCGTCTATGTTGTTAGAGTTTTGAGTGATTTCCAAATAATGATCAACGGTGAATCACCTGTGATCAAAGTGGTCTATTGTAAAATTTTCCTAGTTTATTACAATGTAATGTCAACAAAATAATACTCTTTTTTTGGTTGATAGACGAACTGACAATTGTCATTAAAAACTGATACACATAAGTGTAGTAGTCATAGTTTTAACCATAATCACGGCACCATACCTAACAATTTATGCATTTTTGTTAGTTAAACATTCTTTGTGAACAAATAATACCCTCTTAAATTGCATTTAAATTGATAAATTAATCCACACAATATATACTCCTACATCAAAAATGCTATTTAAAGCGATTTAAAGCGAAAAAAAGCTTCCTGACTGTTTCACGTTACATGTGGCATGTATGCCACTCATCCACTATTTTAGGATTTTCCATATTTTTCTCCCCACCTCCCTGAATCCGCTCAAAGCCTGCTTTTGATTGGCTTGTTTTCATTCTTGATAAATTCAGGATAAATCTTGTCGCTGTGTATAGCATGGCTCCTCCTACATTGTTGGAAAAATTGAGCATGATGCGAGGGAGTCTACATTGAATATAATGTATTCAGGACATACTATTCAATTAAACTTAACCTTTATTTTCAAATTCATTATTGTGATGTGTCACTGAAGCTTTTTTGTATGAATAACTTAAGCTTATTGTTGAAAAGCTCCATCTAAATTTTCCACCTGAAACTGCTGAAAATTGTCTATTATCTTGAACCAGCATAAAATTAGAAGGAACATTGAAACAATGAGTACTAAAGTATGATAAAGTAGAACATACAACAAACTAAGTCTAAAACAAAGAATACAATGTACTCGTTACAAGAAAAATGTTTTTCAAACGTAAATACCGTATTTAATACGGTTTTAACTTTTTTAATCATTCTTCACTCTCCTCAAGATCCAAAAACATTTTAAATACACATGCATGTATTAATAAACATTTTTTAATGTATTTTACATGAAAATTTTTATTTGCGCCTCTTATCTACTCATATGAGGGCCAACCAAATAATATCACATAGGTGGAAAATCTCGTAAAATCAGGGACGTAGTTAAAGGGTGTCTTTGATATTCAACTCTTTAGCTGTTCAGCATATTCTTGGTATTGGGCACTCCTAAGCTAAGGTCTTTTTTTAGTTATAGCAATTATGGAGTATTGACATATGATACATCATATTCAAACTTTCATTTTGCTTTTGCATTTCAATGGATGTCCTTGTCCAAGGAAATTTTGACCCTTATAAATATTATAATTGCATAGCTTTATTATTTTCACATGGTTGGGGTCACTTCGATGGGATCTATATCAAAACATTCATTTGGAAAGAATATTGAGTCCTATGACAAACTTGTATAACATATACAGTATAAACATGTTATGTACATTAGTTTACCTCGCAAGACTTAAACTTTGAAAAGTTGCATGAATATTCACAATATCCGAACTAAGCCAAAAAAAAAAGTGTGTATGTCACCTTGGATGATACTAATTTGTTCTTCTTGAAAATTGACTCAAAATTGAATTGTGAAAGTTTGTCAGAAATCATAGGTCGATTGGTATTAATTGTGGGTGATGTGGTTGAGCAATTTGAAGGTTTTGGTTCGCAAAAATTTGTGATGAGATTGGGTTAAATCGTGGTGCGATTTTGGATCAGGTTCAGTATTGTACTGTGGTACGAGCTCCAAATCGCGAATCGATCCAGGAAAATCGGGACGTGAGTTTGTCTGGGTTTGAGTACTATACATAAGTGTTCATTCTTCAATATTTTAGATAGCTTCTAGAGAGAGAATTTTGTCAAATCAAAGGAGAAAACTTTATGTTGAGTGTTTTTGGGTGAGGTTCTTGGATTGAGAAACACTTCACAAACACCTTGGGTAGTGACATCTCATTGGAGAAAGGGTCATAAATCTTTATCTCTTGTTTTCTCTTTAGGATCATTGTGAGTTTGAGTGACTTGAAAAATGACTAGAAATAATGGTTTATTCTTTGTGAATCTGAGACCTGGTTTCTTGAAGCCTTTTTGTTCTTTAACCCTATTTAAGTATCGTCGAACCCTAAATGTGAACTTCTCTTCTAGAAGAGAACAATTGTTCTTTTTTAATTATCAGTTTTCTTTTTATATATTTTAAAAAAATTTAAAAGTTACCTTAACAAGGTTTTGTAAATTATAATCTTACTTTATCAATTATTTTACACTTACCTTTGGCTTGATTAGTTTAATTGATCGATTATGGATTGGTAATTGATATTATGAATTTTTACTAATATAAGTATGATTAAATATTATTAAACACAAGTTAATTGATGAATATGTGTTGGACTTTGATCTTGAATGGAATGAGAAATTAGCTGCGACATTTTGTTATATTCAATAAGAGGTCAATACCCTATATGTTATTTCACTATTTAATCATGGCCCTACTAGATAGTTTATTCATGGTTGAAAACCTAGACAACAAGGGCAGTCCAATCTCATTTTATACTAGTTTTAATCCTCTCCCTATTGTTGGTTTATTTTTTTTTGGTACACTATTGCTGGTTCATGTAGATCATAAATGTACATTACATCCTTGATGAATCGGGGATATTTGACTCTATCAAAGAAAAACCAACTTTTTCAGCTTTTTTCTTACAATAAAATATCATTTTCAGGTTTCTTTTAATTTGACCGGTAAACATTGGGGTTCAACTTGGACCAGTTAAATGATGGCCATTGATATATTAATATTTAATACATACGGTTGAGATTAATTATTCAGTACTTGTTGTACAAGTTGAATGATAGGCAAGACTTATGTAAGATTGGCTGCATTGTAACATTTTTGTCATTTTTTGAAAATGGATTTATGGATTGGGTCTAAACATGAACCTTTGTCATTTTGTGAAAAAACTATTTACGGAAAATAAAATAAAATTTGTCAAAAAGATTAATGTGAAAAAAAATCTGCTATAATAAAATACGGAGAAAGTAATTTATATAACAAAAGATGAGAGTAAAGTAATATACTAACATCAGCCAATTTATTTTTTTTAGAAAAAACTATTTACGGAAAATAAAATAAGATTTGTGAAAAAAAACTATTGAGAGTAACGTAAAGTAATATACTAATATCAGCCAATTTATTTTTTTAGAAAAAACTATTTACGGAAAATAAAATAAGATTTGTGAAAAAAAAAACTATATGAGGGAAGAGTTTGAAAGGGAAAAAAAAACTTTTATTAATTTTTATCAAGTTTGGGTGCCAATCTCTTATTAATAGTTACGTTTTTATTTTTATTACGAATTTCATTATTAGAAATTTTTATAGTGGTTGTATTTGTTTTTAAGGTCATGTTAACTTGTACCTTTAGAGCACAAGTTAAGAAGCTTAAAATGGAAATTAAAAATAAATTTTACATTGAAAATATAACTTTTGCAACTTTTAAGACATTGAATGCACAAGTTTCAAGAAAAACCTTTTACATTTCCCTTGTTTTCAATAAGATACAGAAATTGACTATATATTCTGGAATTTGTAACACTCATACTCATGTGCATCTAGGCTCTACGGAAAAGGGGAAAAGGAGTTGCTAGCATGTTTTCTATAATGGGGTGTATGGTATGGGATGACTAAAATACAACTTGTGATACCAGGTAATTTCACCGGTTCAAGTTGGACCAAAACATACACGGGTCCAAGCTAAATGGACCCTCATTTTCATCTCTAGAACATCAAACTTCTTTGTCTGTTACATTCAACATGTGATCTCCATCTCTATCATTCCATAATCGAATCATATTTGTTATCAGGGTAAATTACCTTCAATTTATCAAATGATAATGTAGACTTCACCATTTTGGTTTTTTGTTACAATTCAATTACCATTTTCATCTCATGAACATCAAACTTTTTTATTGCTTTCATGAGGAATACTAGCAATACACATTGCTTATCAATCAAATCATTTCTTACTTTGTAGAAACCAACCTTATAAACATATGTATAAAAAGAGAAAGTAATTGATTCATCTATCATCATAACTCTTGCTTTTCTATAACAATCCGATCATCAGTTATTCTACAAATTAAGCATGCAGTTGGCTCAGATTACCTCTACCGAACACCATCTAGTTTTTGATAAACAAAGAGTAGCATATCCATCAAATTGATTTCTTTCTTTGTAAGTCATCTTAAATTAGTTTCTAAATTTGTTAATATTTTAAATTAATCTTCATTAAAGGTTTTTCAGTTTGATCTCTCTTCACCTGACAAAAACACAATGATAGAGTTAATTGATTTTTTTTACAAAGACTAATGTAAAATATTAATTTGCGAGTGGCTTACAAGGATCAATTTTTGGCGGTTTACTCACACACGTACTTATAAGATTCTTTATAATAAATATTTAGTAAGCTTCCTTAAAAAAAGATAATAAAAATAGTAATAGAAGACAAAAATAGAAATATTATCTTAAAACTTTAAAAATAATATATTCGATATATTTTTTTTTAGGGATATTTGATATCTTAAAAGTTAAATAATTATTATTTTTAAGATAATATATCTATGTGTAGTTTTTTAATATGTGGTCTTAAGAACGAGTTAAGACCCTTTCAATTTATAATTTTTTTTTTGAAGGAAGACCCTTTTAATTTATTAACCTCTTCATTTCTTCTGATTAAAATCACGATATCTTGACTCCGCTGCAAGAAGATGATCCTTCCACACTTTTCTTCTGCACACACACATTTTAATCGAGGAAGGTATCGTATTAAATGAAAATATGGACGTTGGATCGGGATGTTGACCTCAATGTCTAAGTCACACCCTTTCTACCAATAACAGAAAACAAATAAATCTGCGTTTTCAATTTGAGGATACCAACTGTTTTGACACATACAGCATTAATTAATTAGCACAGTCTTTATAAAAAAAATAAAAAGTCTCAGTTGGGACGGAGGGAGGATCAACAAGAGATTTTTTATTTTTTTTATAAAGACAGTGGTATACAAAAGCATCATTCTAAAATTAATTATTTCAGTTGGCACCCTAAAGATATTATATTTAAAATGATTTTTTTTTTCTTTTTATAAAAGAAGGGGCATATAAAATATTTTGAAAAATAAATATCAGTGGCCAGAGATCATGAGCACTGGACTATTGCCAATTGGGGTCTTCATCATCTAAACCAACTAAATTAAGCTTCTAACCCTAGATTAATATTATTCCTGGACCCATCATATCATTATTTCCAGTGCATTTTATTCGTATCCACGTGCCATATTCATTGTCCCAACTCAAAACTCATGGTTTATTTATGGTAGTTTCTTTGTGCTTGCAAATATTAAAATTATCTTCCTTTTTCTATATATTTTTTTATATAAAAAGTAAGATCTCTTTCTTTTGTATTTATGCTGGATAGATCATGTATCTTCTTGGTTTTTCCAACATTTATTTTGGTTTTTCTACTCTATTAGTTTTTTACGCGCCGCGCTCTATTCGAATTTTAAAATCTAAAATATTTCAACATGTTTTTGAATTTTTTTATAGGGTATTTTTGTCATTTAGATTCTATAATTCGAACGGCGTTTTTGAATTTCACACATAGAATGAGAAAAGAAGCAGTCTTTTTTATATAGAAGGTTTGCTTTTCTGACATAGAAAACATCACAATGACACAAGAAAATTACCCATAAACCCCCAACGGTAGTTAAATACCGTTGAGAAAGCCGGCAGCAGTTAACTGCCGTTGCTTTCTGTTATAAAAATTGCATTTTTTGCGTTTTTAATTGCCAAAACTCCATTGTTGCGTTTTTTTGCTTCCAAAGGTGTGAATTTCACAAAGCATAAGCCATTCCAAATCTAACGTGAATTCGAATAAAAATTGTGTAATGTTAAATAAATTCGAAAAGTGAATAAATAAATTATTGTTACATTCGATATCATAACTTATATAGCTGATTCTCAAT
>Ga0315914_1006371_pt1 | contig 16741 bp, 8 predicted proteins | sample MpolenodulesMG_FD_203920 | JGI IMG/M metagenome (GOLD analysis project Ga0315914, IMG submission 203920) | Medicago polymorpha root nodule microbial communities from Los Angeles, California, United States - elongated nodules | ecosystem: Host-associated > Plants > Roots > Nodule | place: USA...
TTAATTAAGTTTAAGGGTAAAACAGTAAAATAATTTTAAAATCTCTCCCCCTCCCCCTCTCCTCCCCTTGCGAACCAAACACGTTTTTAATTAAAATATCTCTCCTCCCCTTCCCTCCGTTAAAATTCCTACCCTTCCCTCCCCTCCCATCCCCTTCTAATTCTCGAACCAAAGGAAAAAATGATTGGGTGAGGGTGGCCTTTTATTAACGGGTGCAGTTACCTTTTACTGTATTTTTTGTTGCTTTTTACCACCTTTTGACGTTGGGGATCAACCTCGTTTTTTTCTTGGCGTTGGGGACAACTTTGTTTAAAGATCGGTTACCTTTTAGCGTTTTTAAATTAAGCTCAAGATTTTTCTTTCTTTATTCTTAGGTTGCATAGAGTCATATTTCAACGATATCAATTGGATTATCAATAAAGGCCATGAAAAAGGTAAATTAAAGTATCTATTCATCATGCAAGCTTCACAAAAAGAATATATTTTCTTGGTGTTGGAGAATAATTCACTCAAGATAAAAGGAATGAGGGAAAAAACAATTCTATCTCCAGCATAGATGTAAAAAAAATTTGTCAAGCCCTTATATTGACGTAAATCTAACATTTATAGGGTTTTCAATTTTTGAGGAAATTTAACAAGGATCATGCTAGTTTATCAAAATTAGAATCGAATCACCACGTACTTGCGTAGTTTCCATTTACCACAAATACAAAATAATTAAAATTCTATGTCAAAATGTTAAATAAAAAGGTTTTAAGCATGGAATATAACAATAACTTTAATATATAATTTAACAAATGACATACACCCTACGGTAACTATTATAAGCAAAATTTAACATTTTTGGTTCATTAAATAAATAATGTATTTGGTCTATATTAAATACCACATACATCATTTATTGAATGAATCTAAAATGTCAATTTTTGTTTATATTAGTGACCGGAGGGTGTATATGATACATATGAGAGAATAAATAAGTAGAGACGTATTATTAACTGTTAAAACACAATACAAAAGATATAGAAATCAGTTTACTGAACAACAAAGAGGAAGAAACATGATACTCCTAAATAGCTTGCGTAACAAGATATAGAAACCCTAGACTAGTTTAGGGTTATTTACATCACATAACTAACTTCCTGATTTGTAGGGATGTTAGGCTTAGATATAGTGAAGCTTGTACACATTATCATAGAGTGTATAATCACTAAAAGATTATATAAACCAGATGTAACTACTTTTACCATAAAGGAAAATATTCTTCTTTCCTTCCATATACTTTCTCTTATTTTTACTCCAATTCTATCTTTTTCCTTCGTTTCTTGGTTATTCAACATGGTATCTAGAGCCTTCTGATCCTTCTTCCGCAAGCTTCCATCAATGGTGCCTCGTAACAACGACATTCTCACTGATCAATCCAGTCCTTATTTTGTTCATCCCAATGATGGACCTTCTTTTGTAATTGTTTCTCCAACTTTGGATGGATCCAATTATCACTCACGGGCTCATTCCATGTGTAGGGCTTTAGGAGGAAAGATGAAGTTTGAGTTTGTTGATGGAACAATTTCTCTAGTTTATGATGACTTTGATCCTCTGTTTCATTTGTGGAATCGTTGCAACATGTTAGTTCATTCTTGGATTGTGAATTATGTATCTCCTTTAATTGCACAATCTATTGTTTTCATGGAAAATGCATGTGATGTTTGGAATGATTTGAAGGAAAGATTTGCACAAGGTGATTTAGTAAGAATTTCTGAACTCATGCAAGAAATTTATTCACTGCAACAAGATTCAAAGTCAGTTACTTCTTTCTATTATAAGTTGAAGATTTTGTGGGAGGAACTTGAGATCTACATGCATGTTCCCAATTGCGTGTGTAGGATGCATTGTTCCTGTGAATTCATGAGAAATGCTAGAAAAAATCACACTTTACTTTATGCAATTAGGTTTCTTACTGGTTTGAATGAGAATTTTGCTATGGTCAAGTCTCAGATTTTGTTCATGGATTCCCTCCTTCTTGTAAACAAGATCTTTTCTATTGTTTTGCAACATGAAAGGCAAGGAAATTTCGCTCCTCCTAGTGAAGATTAAGTTTTAATCAACTATGCTGATTCCAAAAAGTATAAAGGAAACAATTCTAGTAAATCATATTCTCAAAGATCAAATTCCAAGAATGGTGTACGCGTGTGTAATTTTTGTGGTCGGAACAATCACACCGTGGAAACTTTTTGGAAGAAACGTCGAGTTCCACCACATCTTCAAAAGAATTTCAACTCTTATTCATCTGCTAATCATATTGCTAAGGAGGAAGTGAATCATGCAGAGAATTCTCCATCATGTGTTGATCATAAAGCAACTACTCCAGCTATCACACAAGAGTAGTATGAAAAGTTAATGACTTTACTTCTATGTTCATCTCTTAATCAAAGTTCAAACACTGCACATGCTTCTAATCAAGTTTCTTCTTCCATGTCTATTGGTCATTCACCATCTGATAGATAAGGTACTAGTTTCATTTCTTCTTTAACTTGTCTGAATTTGACTCTAAGTTCTTGGATCATAGATTCAGGAGCTAGTGATCACATCTATGGAAATCTAAAGTAGTTTTATTCTTATAATGAAATTACTCCCATTTATATAAAATTGCATACATGACTTTTACAATAGCAAAATAATGTGGAACCATTAAATTTTCATATGATTTTATCATTCATGATGTTCTTTATGTCCCTGAATTTCATTTAAATCTTATCTCTGTGTCAAAATTAAGCAATTCTTTGAATTGTACTGTGATTTTCAATGGATTCCAGTGTTTAATTCAGGAAAGGAAAACTCAGAGGATGATTTGTTCTCGTGATAAAAGAGGAGAATTATATTATCTGAATCTTTCAAATAAGAAGACTTGTTCTGCAAGCAAGACTATACATAGCTATGTTCCCTTACCAGATAGTGCTTTGTAGCATTTTAGACCAAGACGCCTTTCATTTTCTAGAATGCAGTCTTTACAGTCTCTTTTTCCTATTGTTCATGTAGATTCTAAAGCAATTTGTGATGTGTGTCACTTTGCCAAGCATAGAAAGTTACTATTTCCTGAGAGTTGTAATAAAGCTGAAAAGCCTTTTGATCTAATACATTTTGACATTTGGGGGCCTATTTCAATTTCTTCTATTCATAATTATTCATATTTTCTAACTGCTATTGATGATTTCAATAGATATACTTGGTTAACTCTAATGAAATCTAAAAGTGAAATAAGACAACATCTAATTGATTTTATAACTTTGATTGAAAATCAGCATGATTGTCATGTTAAGATTGTTAGAAGTGATAATGGACTTGAGTTCAACATCCCTCAGTTTTATGCATGAAAAGGAATTTTGCATCAAACTAGTTGTGTTTTCTAGATGCGAAGATCAAAATTAAGGACTTAGGGGTTCTCAAGTACTTCTTAGGGTTGGAGGTTTCTCACTCTAAGGAAGGTATATCTCTATTTCTCAGAGAAAATATTGTCTTGATCTGCTTGAGTCTTATGTTTTCTTAGGTTCTAAGCCTGCATCAACACCTTTAGACACTTCAATCAAATTGCATTAAGACACAAGCAAACCTTTTGAAGATGTGTCTTGCTATAGGAGGTTAATTGGTATATTGTTGTATCTAAATACTACTAGACCAGATTTTTCTCTAGCCACTCAACAATTGAGTTAGTTTCTGAATGCTGCCACAATAACACATTACAAAGCTGGTTGTAGAATCTTGAGATATCTAAAAACCAATCCTGGTCTTGGTCTTTTCTTCCCTAGAAATTCAGAAGCTCAACTTCTTGGCTATGTTGATGAAAAATGGGAAGGATGTATAGATTCTAGAAGATCAACTATTGGTTTATGCTTCTTCTTAGGATCTTCTCTCATATCTTGGAGAGCTAAGAAGCAAGAAACAGTTTCCATATTTTCATCACAGTCTGAGTATAAAGCTCTCTCTACTGCTACTTGTGAGCTTCAATGGTTATTATATATTTTGAAGGATCTAAACATCATAGTAGCAAGAAGTCTATTCTATATTGTGACAGTCAAAGTGCAATTCACATAACCTCTAATCTAGTTTTTCATGAAAGGGAAAATCATTTGGAGATAGATTGTCATCTGGTTAGAGAGAAAATTCAAAAGGGAATACTCAGGCTTCGCCCTATTTCAACACATGGAAGTTGTGTATGTATATACATGAATAAGAAGATGAAGGAGTAGAAGCAAAAAGTGAAGAATGAGATGTGATGTTGATGTTGGGTTTGAAATTAGTAATCTCAATTTTCAGAGTTTGAGAAAAAGGAAGATGGTAGAAGTATATAAGAAGCAGAGAACAATTAGGCAATGGTAGAAGTTTGTTGGTTATAAAATTTGATTTATTTATAAGAAATTTTTTGTTTTGATCAATGGTTAAAGACACTTTTTTTTGGGGGGTTATTTGCATTAGGTGAAGTGAAAGTCAAAAAGAGAAAATCATGTTTTTTTTGTGTAATTGATTCTGTTATAGTGACACGTCATTGAATCTATATGATGTTGAATTAAAATGGGTTTTGTACAATGCCTTTGAAGTTTTGATGATAACAAAATATAAAAAGAACAATTGGATATAATAATGTGTGTTCAAGTATGCAGAATCTTAGAATTAAATTCAAAGTATTAAATCAAGTTTTGGTTATGTAAGAACAAGTTTTTTTACACTTAAGAGCATTTGAATTTTAAGAGAAACTGAAATTCTGGACCAGACTCTAAAGGATACAAGCCTCTGAAAAACTCAGACTCTGAAGACTTGAACTCTGAAGAAATGAAGCTTATGAAGGCCTCAGATTCTGAAAGCCATGTTAGCATCAGAAGACTATGACCAATTTTGTCATCTTATGAAAGGTCGCTATCAGGCCCTGCAGTTTGTCTTCTTCTGACCACGTGTAAAAATAAACAAAGCACTTCAAGGACAATTAGAATGAAACGAATAATTTCTTTTGAAGCAAAGGAATTTCAAATGTCCTTTCAATGACATTAACCATATAAGGAAACATTCCAACGTCTCTGATTAAGCTTCTCAAAGACTCAAATTTATGTGTTGACACCTCTCCAACATCTACAGGATTTCTCTCTATATAAGGAGCTGGAGACTTGAAGAAATAAAACAACTCTTTGAAATTTTGAAAGTGCTCTCACTCTGTCAAATTTAAAAGCACATAAGCACTTAAAGAGTTTCTTACAAACTTTCATATTTTAGAAATTTTAAGACTTAGAGTTAGAACATAAATGTATTGTTTACACCTCTAATTGTATATCAAGTGTAAAGGCCAAACAATATTTTATTTGACTAAGTTAGAATATAGAAGTCTCTTTCAGTTGCAATTGAGTAGAAGAAGTCTCTTTCTTATGCGATTAAACATTTAAAGTTTCTTTCTTGTGTGATTGAGCATTTATAATCTTTAGTGATTATAGTGAAAATAAAGGGGAGTAGACTAATCTCATTTTGTGAGAGGAACTAGTATAAATTGGTCTCTCTCGATGTCTGTTTGTTTCATACTGTTACATTCAACCTTGTTTTAGACTCTGAACTGAGATATTGATCAGTTTAAACACTTAGAAAAGTTTAAAAAAATTTCAAGCAATTTGTTTCTCACCTTCACATAAATCCATAATTCATTTAACTTAGTCATGTTTTGAAATTATATTTTGAATATTCATTGCCTTATAAAACTGATATCTCTATTTTGTCCTTTTTTTTTTTTTTGTTAGTTTGTGATTTGAAAATACTCCAAGGGTGTTATATGAACCCTGTACAAGTACAATGAACCCTGTCTCCCAAACATTTAATTTATAGTTACTATCACATAGATCATATGTATAAATTTTGACATTGTTTCTGTAATAGTTTTATACATCATCAATATATGTAAACATTATATACTACTACACCATTGACATTTTTTTAAGGATACATCATTAACACTGAAATTGTTATACATTAATATCAAAATGTATAGACACGATGGATACCTTCAATATATTCACATAAACTCTTCATAAGGTGAAAACAACTCATCACATAGGTAGCGAATTCTTGAACCATACTGAAGGGTTGTTTGATAAAGAAAAATCTCTTCGTACAATTGATAGAAATTTTTCTTTCCAATTTTTCAACTATTTCCACACCCTATCTTAGACACATTTGAAAAGATGTTGCTTAGACCTACCAATAAAAGCAGGCGGCCCCAAATACTTTGAATGACACTTAACAACCATAATTTTCATCCAACATTGTAACAAGTTTTTGCAATCATAGGTACATTTTGGCTAAAAGAGATTTCAGATTTATCAAAATTGATAAGTTGGCAAGAAGCAGAGAGGTACATATTAAGAATTCCTTGAATGGTCTAAGAAACTTGGATAGAATCCCTGCAAAAAATGAGGCTATCAATTGCAAAAAATAAATGATTAATGTTTGGAGCTCCTTTGGTAATTTGAATTCCATGAAGACCATTTTCTTCCCGTGCCTTATTTAGAAGCTCAGAAAAAACCTCAGCGCATAAGATAAATAGGTAAGGAAATAAAGGATCCCCGTGACGGAGATCTCGTTGAGGATAAAACTTCTGACAAAGACTTCCATTTAGCAAACTGAAGAAAAATACAACGAAAATACAATTAAAAATCAAGTTATGTCATTTATGAGAAAAGTTCATAGACTAAAGCACCCCCAATAAAAAATTTCCACTTGATAAGATCATCTGCATGCATGTGACTGAGTTTTTTCCTCAAGCGCTAAACGACCCTTTCAAATGTTAGCATCTACCGTATACTAACAATCCATTCAAACACAGGAGACAACCATGCAGGTTATACATATGGAAACATCTGCGGTACATCTCACAATTTCCACGTGACATTTTTCGAAAAACTTAATGTAGTTTTTCAGAAAATCATACCAAAAAACATTTATTAGTTTTCTACTTTGTATTTATACCGAAATACATTTTTACAATTAATCCCTCACCTGTAAAAATGGTTGCCTATTTGTTTTAGGCCCTAAATTGACACAAGAGAGAATCGAACCTGAGACCTCGAAGAGGAGCACACTCCTAGGTCCCAAGTCAATACCACTAGGCCAAACTTGTTATTCTAATTAATATGTAATTATGCTAGGATTAGTTAGCCTCCTGCTCCTACACCAACTTTGTGTGGTTTTTGTTAAATTTTGTTATTTATTGATGATTATTCTCGCTTTACATGGATATACATGATGAAAAATAGATATGAACTTCCTCAAATTTACATCAATTTTGCCAAAATAATTCAAACACGGTTTTCTAAAATCATTAAAAAAAATCGACCAGATATTACCATGGATTATTGTACATCTAAACTCTTGTATTGTTTTGGTGAGCAGGGTACCTTGTTTGATTTTTTTTGTCCATATACATCTCAACAAAATGGTTGCGCCGAGAGAAAGTATTGTCACATTCTTGACTTAGTTTGTGTCATGCTTATCTCAGCTCTTGCCCCAAACATGTGACCTTGTTGATCCTCCTTCTAATAAGGCTCTTGTAAGATGAAAATGAGTGCATAAAATAAAACTCTTTCCGATAGATCTATTGAGGGATACAATCCCTAAATGAACTTAAACTAAACTATTGTATTCTAAGCAAAGGGAAAATAAAGCTATTCTAACAAAAATAAAACTACCCTATGTTTTAAAAAAAAAAGTGAAACTATAGAAGTACTGATCCCAATCCTAATCCTAAAGATTCAAGCTAACTCTAATACTAGAGAATAGAGATTATTCCTAAAAGATAACAACTAACCGAAAAATAAAAAAATGTTAATCCTAATTAGAAAAAAAAATTGAAAATTAAAAAGAAATAAAAAGAAAGAAATTTATTCTACTAATTAATAATGAATTAGAAAATAAAAACTAAATAACAAAATTAATAAGTAAAGTTAATTACCTCGTTGAAAATCTACGATTTTCGACAACAACGTCAAAAACTTGATAACTAAATTTGGTAAGTGCACCAAACTGTTTCAAGTGGTAAGTAAAATCGTCTCCACAAAGATTGTCATTTAACTAAAAAACAAGTTAAACTTATTAAAAATAGTAAATAAATAAAAAAGCAAATTAACTGGAGGGAGTTTGCAAGTTTGATTTGATTGCGCAGAGTAGTAATTTGATTGCAGAAAAGTATTGAGTCCCCCTTTAGAGATAGGGGGAGAGATAAAGCAATCAGCTGGAAGGTAGTTTTGATTGCAAAATTTAGCGATGGTTAGAATTCTTCAAATCCACTATATTTCTTTAAAAGATTAAAGTCAAGCAATTATCAGTTATGAGAAAAGAATTTTACTTAAGTAATGAGTTCGTGAGATTTTTATGTCTCTCCAACCGTCAAGTTTTTACAAATCACTCCACCTCTCTAAATTTAGTTAATTAGTTGGAATAGACTCAAAGCATCATAAACAAGTGTTCTTGAGTGAAATAAGAGTGTTATGTTTTAAGCCAATACGAGAAAGGGATTATACTAATCATTATCTTAAATTATCAAAAATACTAATGATTATCTTTAAGATGCTGAATAAATCTTACAAAAATGATGTTAAATAAGAAATACTACTTCATTTTCTTTAACCAATACGTCACAGTTCTTAAAAAGTGTTTCCTATTAAAAAAGCATAATCTATGACTCACGTTTTATAAATTGTTGACAATTTAAAAGCAATCAAGGTCAAAAAAATCGCAAAACATAACTTATGACTCACGTTTTTATTAGAATTTTTTTAGAGATACAACAAGATCCAACAGTCATGGAAGATCCACTGAAGGGGTCTATAGCTTAGAAAACAATCATGTTTCTAATATTATATGTCAAATAATTAGCTGATAACAAATTTTTGTATTTGTGTTTGTAAAAGTGTCTTTTATTTTATGTAGTAATGATTATCTTTAAGATGCTGAATAAGTCTTATAAAAATTATGCTCAATAAGAAATACTTCATTTTTTTTAACCAATACTTCATAGTTCTTAAAAAGTATCCCAATCGAAAAAGCATAATCTATGACTCACGATTTTATAAATTGTTGATAATTTAAAAGCATTAGTCATGGTCAAAAAAATACCAAAATATATTTATGTATGATTCACGCTTTTATTAGAAAATTTTCTGGATATACTACAAGATCCAACAATCATGGAAGAAAGAGATAGAAAAAATAACGTTGAAAGAATTTAATTTAAATCATAAGGAGTAACTTGAATTCAATTCAATTTCAATTAATGTCAGCACGTACTGTTGAACCGTAGGAGTACCCTAGAACAATAGGAAAACACTGAAAGAAGATGATAACAATTACAAACACATTCAAAGAAAAACTCACCAAAACATTTGTGCCCTCAATTTTCTATGCTCTGCTAACTATAGCTCTAATTTGTCTATACTTTTACTTCCACTCATTTGCTCCATTTTTCACTCCCATCCCTCACCAATCTTCACTTACTGCTTCCCCTCCTTTGAGAAAAGGTAAATTCACTAGCAATGTACCTTTGCTAGTGTCTATTGAATTCCATCTTCTATGTTTACATCATAGGTTTTAAATTGCAGATTTTGTGATCATTGAAATTATAGAGAATTATAAAAAATTATTAGTGTACAATTCAAAGTTCTTTTTTGCTTGTGTGTGTCACTTTATAGATACTTTAGAAAGAAAAAAAATTGGAGTGTCTAAATTGGAAGAGATCTTCTCCTATAAAAAATTTCTCCCGTGTAATCTTAACTATGGTCTTTTTGTACCACATGCAGTTTCAATAATTAAAAAAAAATTGAATGGTGGAGATGAGCCTCGGTCCTCCTCTGGTGGAAACTTCACAGAAGAGGATTCAAGTACGTGTTACAACACTTTGTTCTCTTATCAAATTAATTTTAGTCACACTATGGTAACTCATATTTCAAAAACTTTGATGTCACGTCAACAAGTAAACTTCGATGATGCATCGAATTGCAGCACCAATTTTTTTTTAAAATCTTTTTTTTATTCATCAATTCATTATACTTATTATTTTTTTTAAATGTTTGGCAGAAATGGAAAAACCTCATGAGAAATCATGTGACTATTTCAATGGCAATTGGATTAATGACAAGAGAGGCCCTTTGTATAATGGAACAACATGTAGCGAGATCAAGAAAAGTCGAAATTGCATCGACAATGGAAGACCTGACTCAACCTACCTATATTGGAGATGGAAACCAAGTGAGTGTGATCTTCCAGTTTTTGAACCAAACACTTTTCTTACACTCATCAACAACATGAACATAGCTTTTGTTGGAGACTCTTTAGCTAGGAACCAAATAGAGTCCCTTGTTTGCTTATTATCTACTGCTTCAAAACCTAAACCTGTCCCATATATAGGCTCTGGTGCAAAGTGGTATTTTCCTTCTCACAATGCAAACTTGACATTCTATTGGTCACCATTTCTTGTGAAGGGTGATCAAAGAAAAAATGATGGGCCACAATATAATACAATATATTTGGATCATGTAAATGAGATGTGGGCAAGGGATATGGATCAAATGGACTTGATCATGTTGTCATTTGGTCATTGGTTTTTGGACATTCCTTCAATTTACTATGAAGGTGATTCAGTTATAGGTTGTTTTAGATGTCATGAATTTAAATTTAATTATACTGATATTGGATTTTATATTGCAATGAAAAAGGCTTTAAGGACTACCCTTAATAGCATAATTGAGAGGAAAATGGTTAATGGGAATAAAATTGATGTGATTGTGAGAACATACTCACCTACTCATTTTGAAGGTGATTGGGATAAGGGTGGTACTTGTTCAAAGAGAGAGCCATATGGAAATGAGGAGAAGAAACTTGAAGGAATGGATGCTAAGATAAGAAGTATTGAGATAGAGGAAGTGGAAAATGCTAGGGCAAAAGCTAAACAATTTGGATTAAATTTAGAGGTGCTTGATATAACAAAATTGGCATTGTTGAGACCAGATGGTCATGCAGGTGCTTATATGAATCCTTTTCCATTTGCAAATGGAGTTCCAAAATATGTACAAAATGATTGTGTTCATTGGTGCTTGCCAGGACCTATAGATACTTGGAATGCGATTTTGTTGGAGATGATGAAGAAGCAAATTGGATCCTCGAGGAGATGATTCGGATACGTAAAGAAGGGGAAAAACGATTAGAATATCTTATGCGTTATGTGTATACTTGTGAATGATTAGTCGATGATTGTATACGAGATAAGTACATTATTGGTTGTGTCTTTAATTTATTTCATCAATAATTTATATATAAACAAAATAGTCTTCAATTTGATTCTCATGATAATGCATTTGTCTCATATACAATTATTGAATAAGCATTAGCAATTATTTCTAATAATAGACACATGACTAATAAAAAAGATATTCTAATAAGAACCATTCAAAAATTTAGATGTGAGACATCTCTCGTGTGTTAAATTTGATCGAGGAATCCTCATCCTTGTTTAACTGCTAACTTTAAAAAAAAATTGATCGAGGAATGATTTATTATGTTTATTTTGATTATGATTGCTTCATGCCTAATGTAAATGATATTGTTTATATTATCTAGAAATACTTTAATAAAGTTTTTTTGGAATAATACTTAATAAAGATTTTTTTTTGCTTTCGCACGGTTTTCGATCCACCAAAGATGGACGACTAATCCGACTCATGCGTAGAGACATGCGCATTGATCAAGCATTGTTCCCTTAGGAATCGAACCCAGTATTATCCGTATACGTATTTGGAAGGAGTTTCTTGCCACTGGAGTCCAAACAACTTGTTTATTTGATAAATATTTAGGTTAAATAAAAAATATAACACAATTTTAATAGAAATTGAATACTACTACTTCCTTAAAATCAAAATCTCCGTATTGAATGATGCTTCAAGATGAAAAATTAGTATGATAATGAAATTAAGAATATTCTTGTTTCTTTGCTAGCTTCTTTCCATTTCTGTCCTTTGGAGAATAAAAGCCAAAAAATAACAGCACTTTGACAGGTTGTGCTTTGATCGTTGAATATAGATTGACATTGTAGTTATTTTGTTTAATAGGTAAAAAAAATAGTATTTTATGTATTGTGCAGAACACATGCGTACTTTCTATTCCTAACTTTATATTCTTATCAAAAGTATAAAATATTGTATCTTAAAAAGTTAGTTCAACTCTTTTTCTTTTGATTTGAACCATACTTTTTATTTTTTTACAAAACATGGATCATATGATACCATGCACTTGCTTTTATTTATTTGAAAATGTTAACCGGTGTTTCCGGGATACTAGTTAAGAAAAACTAATATAGAATCTTTGTATTGGGAAATAGTGAAAAGTAGAATGTTTAACTTTATAAAAGTCAAAAGTTGTTGTTTTTTATGAAAAATCTCTATTTTTACTTCTTTAACTACTGCCCCAGGGGAACCGGTTAACACGACCCTTATTTATTTATTGGAAAAAGATGGGCAGACACCTTTTTTATACACCTCTCATGTACACCTCATGTGTCAGGGGTATTTTAGTAATTTCACATCACATCATCACCCATTTTCATCTCTTCTTTCAATGTTTTTGCCACATGTCACAAATGTGTGGGTGTCAAAGGGTGTATACCACCTAAGGTGGTTTGTATAAGAGCTCTTATTTATTATTGATTTTTTTTAAGGAATTTATTTTTGATTACTACTGTGTGCGGATTGCAAGGATAAGAAAACATATTTTTCTTTATTTTAAAAGAGTGAGCTATTTCATGATACTGGGTCCTCTCTTTCATTCAAATTGAATGATTTAAAGGACATTATTTTCAAACTTTTTCTTAAATATAATTATTAAAGCTATTCTTAAATCTAATCTTGTTTTCTGTCCGGTCAATTATAGAGAACTATTCTTTTTTTACGAAACAAATTTATCTCATATAATTATCAATAGCATCAACAGTACAAGTAGCCCTCAACTCTAAAACATGAGTATAAGTCATGCTTGCGGCTGTTGTAGCTAGATTATAAGCAACAACATTAGTGTGCTTTATAGTAAAGTTCATAATTGTGTTTGGACATAAATGTTTAAGATTTCAAATACAATTATTCATAATAAAATTAGTGGTATTAGCTCTGATAAACATATTGTTACGATCTCTAATGCATATACCAATATTTACCTTGTTATCTAGAAAATAGACATCAATATTACATTTCGATTTTTAATTGGCAAATTAGTTGTATTAGCTCTGGTAAACATATTGTTACGATCTCTAATGCATATACCAATATTCACCTTGTTATCTAGAAAATAGACATCAATATTACATTTCGATTTTTAATTGGCAGATTAGTTGTATTAGCTCTGGTAAACATATTGTTACGATCTCTAATGCATATACCAATATTCACCTTGTTATCTAGAAAATAGACATCAATATTACATTTTGATTTTTTAATTGGCAGATTAGTGGTATTAGCTCTGATAAACATATTGTTACGATCTCTAATGCATATACCAATATTCACCTTGTTATCTAAAAAATAGACATCGATATTACATTTCGATTTTTTAATTGGCAGTTTTTTCCAGTTAGCCAAATCTAGCCTAGGATGAGAGTCATACCTTGAATCTTGACGAATTTTTGCCCATTGTCATTGATTCAGAAACATGGCAACACGTTGATGTATTAATGTAGCACACTCATCAATGTCCTCACAAAGCTTCACATTGTGACATTTCTAAAGGCTCCACATGGTTGACATCACATACTATGTTTCAATTGAGACAAAGGGTTTGCAATAGTGAAAAAAAGGTCGACAATACCATCAATAGTCATAATCTAAGGTTAAATCAAATCTCATCTCATAAGCATATAACTCTTAAAGTTTCAACAACCTTTGGGCATGTAACAAACAAATATCAAGCATTTTCACCCTATTCCCTACACCGAACACAAATATGGGGATTGTTTTTTGTTATAAGCATTGTTCTAGTTGGTAAGCACTCTCTTAACATGCACCATATAAAATTATTCACAATAAGGGGGCTTCCATACTCCAGACTATGGACCTATCACTATGTAAGGAAACATTATTCATCAAATTATTATTTAAAATAATATTATATGCAGGCTTTGCTGTAAACATACATCTAAAATCGGAAAATGTTTCTTGAACACCATTTTCTTCATACACACATTATACCACTCCAATGTGAAACTGTGTGAGAGACAATAAAGTTGCAGATTAAGGATGTGTTCAGCACACACTCGACATCTTCTCTTAAATAAAGTTGCAGATTAGGTACACATCCCACCCAACAACATCACAATGTACTAAATCTTTCACTTTAAGGTCACAATTGATCGGATACGTAAGTAGTAACGAAAGAGACTCATTCGGCTTATAAGACCCATATATGGACCCACACATTTATATAAGCACCACTCCCCACATTCTATTTCAGATCGTGATGCATGAAAGGAAAACAAGAAATCCATGGGAGCGCAATGACAACACATGAAAAAGGGAAAACAAGAACAACACCGGTTGAAAGGAAATAAAGGAACCATGTCGGCAACGACGGAACTTTATAGTTTATTTTCACTACCATGTTGTTTATTCTTTTGATCATGTCTAGCTAGTTTCCTTTGATTAGTTCTCATATATTTTCCAAAACAATTTTTCAAAACAATTTTTTTTTAGTTTCGTTTTATGTTAAACCCAAATATATGTTATGCTTACCCCCCAACCCCAATTGTTATATCCATATTATAAGATTGAAACGATCATTGTGGAGATGAACTTATACATTTTATTACTTCGATGTATTTTTAATACACTTGTTAAAAGTCTTTCAACAACCATAAATTAATAAAGAAAAATAAGTATTGAAAGGAAAATCAAAACAATAGAGAGAGAGAGTAAAAATGTGAGTATAAGAGAGAAAGTTGTCGCAAAAGTTGTTATAAAATGTTTGTATAAATATCATTACTCTCTACTTAATAATAACATCATTACGACAGGTCTTGCTTTGATTCACGAAGATAAGATTGATATAATACTCTTCTTTTTATACATGAAAGACCTTCAAACCCATTGATGCCCTTGTTTAGATTACAAACTTATGTTACGAAGCTCAACTGATTGAGTACTCATTTTGTTTAATAAGTTAATAGAAGTATTATATGTATTGTTCTACACATGTGTATTTTTTTATTCCTAACTTTTATTCTTATCAAAACTCTAAAAATATGGTATTTTAAAAAAGAGAAAATGACATATTTCTCATCACTACATCTAAATACCTCCAATCCACTGAGTTATAGGCTTTTTTCAAAATCAACTTTAAATAATAAAAACTCCATTTTGAACTTACGAGCCTCATCCACCACCTCATTTGCAATTAAAATCTCATCAAGAATTTGTCTATCTTTGACAAACATTGTTTGAGCCTCACAAATAACACTGCCTACAGCCAACCGAAGTCTATTTGCAAGAATTTTTGCTAGAATTTTATAAAGACTTTCCATCAGAGATATTGGCCGAAAATCATTTAATTTTTGCGGACTTTCAACTGTAGGAATAAGAGCTATGAAAGTAGAATTAATACATTTTACCAATTTACCATTCCAACGAAACTCCGTAATAAACCTCGTAATATCATCTTTCATATCATGCCAAAACTCTGTAATTTACCTTTCTAATAAAGTAATACTAGTAAAGGCTAGTGCAAGATTGCACAGATATTATAAATGATAGATTTGCAAAATTCTATAACATGTTATTTTCAGAAAGTTTTCAGTAAAATATATACACTACTAGTTAAAAATGGAAATAAAAGGATAATAATCAACCGATCATTCTTCCATTGAAATCTCCAAATTATAAAATATTCTTTATTATTTATAATGCAATGTCCATCACATGAATGAGTGTAATATTTAAATAAAAGTAAGTTATAATAATAAGTATAAATGATAAATACATCACCCCTTTCTATGTGGATGTTACTCCCACTTCTTCATCATCTCTACAAAAATCTCATTCCAAGTATCTATAGGTCCTGGCAAGCACCAATGAACACAATCATTTTGTACATATTTTGGAACTCCATTTGCAAATGGAAAAGGATTCATGTAAGGACCTGGATGACCATCTGGTCTCAATAATGCCAATTTAGTTACATCCAACACCTCAAGTCTAATACCTTCAAATTTATTAGCTTTTGCCTTGGCACTTTCCACTTCTTCTATCTCAATCCTTCTAATCTCACCATCCATTCCTCCAATTATCTTCTCCTCTTTTCTATAAGGCTTAGTCTTTGAACAAGTACCAGCCTTATCCCAATCACCTTCAAAATGAGCAGGTGAAAATGTTTTGACAATCACATCAATTCCATTTCCTTTAGCAACTTTCCTCTCAATTATACTATTAAGGGTAGTCCTCAAAGCCTTTCTTAATGGAACATAAAAATCAATTTGAATATGATTAAACTCAGGACAATTCAAGCTACCAAGAACTAAATTACTCTCATAGTAAATTGAAGGAAGCAAAAACCAATGGCCAGTTGATACAACAATCATGTCCATTTGATCAATATCCTTTGCCCACCTCTCATTGACAAGATCCAAAAACATTGTATTATAATAATTCCCTTCATTTGATCTTTCAACACCATGCACTAGAAATGGGGA
>Ga0315914_1006372_pt1 | contig 16735 bp, 5 predicted proteins | sample MpolenodulesMG_FD_203920 | JGI IMG/M metagenome (GOLD analysis project Ga0315914, IMG submission 203920) | Medicago polymorpha root nodule microbial communities from Los Angeles, California, United States - elongated nodules | ecosystem: Host-associated > Plants > Roots > Nodule | place: USA...
TTTCCATGTGGTCCTTCTTCATGAGGACAACTGCGTAGTCACTGCACCTTATTCACAAACACATTTGATTACTACCCCCTCAAATTGTTTTATTTTATGTGTTTATTTTATCAAATTATTTCTCTCTGTTTTTGGTACAAAATTATTTCCCATTTTACAAAACCAAAATACTCTCCCCCATTCCATTCATAAAAAAATTATGGTGTACTTTTTGGTCATTCAAAAGGAATTTGAGGAAGCACCATTTAGTAACGACTGTAACAATAAGGCATAAATTATAATTATTTCAAGTAGCATTCGAACTTTATCAATTGAAATTGCAAAGTCGATCTTTAACCAATGAGTTGATTTATCTCGGACAAATGGTGTCAAGTATCCTTTTTGGTCTAGAGTGTATTTTTTGGTCTTTATAGTGAGATAAAGAAATTCATTTCAAAGTGTATTAATTGTTACTAGCCTAAAGTCTAACCGCATTTCGTTGTTATATTTCTTTTAAGTTCTTTTTAACTTTAAATTTGAAAAAAAAAATAGTTTATTTGAAAAAATTTGTAGAAAAAAATGTTCAATTAAAAAGTAGTTAGTTTTCAAAATTTCTATAATTTAGGAATAAATTTAGATTTAAATTCAAAAAACAAATTGGCCTTCTAAAATTAAATTTATTCAGAAAAAGTTTCAACAAAAAATTAGTTAACCAGTGGTTATTCTTAAAAAAAACTAATGGTTGACTTTAAATTTTCTTTATATAATGATATAAATAACTATTTTAATTTATACTTCAATTTTATTTTATTTTGAAGCAGGAATTTATACTTCTATTTAAAATAAGATATATATACTTCCTAGAAACCCACATAGCGAGTATATAACATTTATATATAGATTCCCTAAAAAAAACATTTATATATAGATTTCTTCAAAAGAAAAAACATTTAAATATAGATAATAATTGTTTAATTTTTTGAAATTAAATAAATTACTCGATCTTTGTGATGTTTTCTCCTTACATTGAGAATCTGAGGTAGTATTGTTTTTCATTTTTTATTTCAAAGAAGGCCTACGTATGAGTATCATCACATGTATGCATATTTCTTTCTCAACTGTAAATAAACAAGGGTATTATTAAGAGCGTTGAAATATGATCACTACTATAAAATTACACTGGTTTATGGTCAAATTTAAAGACATTTGTGGTCAACAAAAAACCCTCATAAATTACTCACCAAAATTTTTCTCACAAATGTTAAACTTTAAATCAGTTGTTGTTAATGGCCGAAAAAATACTCACGGATAGCAATTAAATTTTCAAAAGTCTTTTTTTATTTAAGACGGTCAAGAACGAACACAAATATATTGGAGAGAACATAAATTTAAACTTGGGGTCATTTAAACGACCATTTTTCATGTATTCCATTTTAACAATGGGGCGGATGTCATCGAAGAGAATTAATGCATGCGGGTGATGGGGACAAACCATTTTTTGGTTTGATCATTTGTTGGAAGGAGGTGCTTTATGTGTCAGGTCCTTTTTTATTTAGTTAAGAATCATATGGTTTCACTGGCTAAGAAGTGTTCTTTAGGGTGAAGTGTTGTATAATTTTTTTTGCAGGATGTCGTGGAAGATAATGAGATTGAAATCTCGATCCATGTAAATGTTAAACATTGGGTGATATATATCACATTTTGTCTAATGCGTTTATCGATCTGACATCTCATATGTGATGTTGTTTTGAACAAAGCTCTCCCTTTAATTGTTTTTTTTATTTGTTTGACGATTGTTGCATAATAAGATACCCTCAAAGGAAAATTTGATTCAACGTGGAATTATACCGTCTAGTTCTAATCTATATTCAAGTTGTTGTGGGTTGGAGAAATGTATCCAACATCTGTTGTTGGGTTGTTCATTTTATAGGAATATCTAGTCACTTGTTCGATGATGGTTAGGTATTCACTCATTGTAGTCTTTGTGAGTGGTGGTGCGACGAGTTTCATACTCTACACCATCACCAACCATATTCATGTATGGCGGTTCTTCAACCTTGATTATGCTTCGAACGTGGTAGATCTGGTTTGTGTGAAGGTTTTGTTCCTGAGTTAGGTGGTTCCAGCACCGTAGACTGATCCTAGCACATCTTTTTTGTCGTTGTTCACAAGACCTATTTTGGATCGGATGGATCTGATTTTCTGCTTATGGGTTATTCGCAAACTTGTTTAGAATTTTTCACTGGATCAATTTTGGTTTGTGGGAGTTCTACAGCTCCATGTTGCTTCACCTCCATGTTGTTGTGTGGTCGTTGTAAAACACCATGGTGATGGTTCACTATTGATGCTTCTTTCAACATGTTCCCTGGCGTTTTTCATATTCATGTGGTTCTCTGGTGTTTTTTAAACAACGGTGTTGGTCAGTTTCGAACGACAATGGTTCTATTGTTGACTTGGGTTGTTACATATGTTGGTTTTCTTAAAACATGAAAAAGTACGTTAGTGGTTTGATGTCCTTACAACCCGTGAGGGGCTGTTTGTGTAATGTTTGTCAATATGATTCGTATTTGATGCATTGGTCAATTAGGCTAGAAATGGTCTTGAGTTTCATTTGATAGTAGATTGTGTGTGATTGGAATCGTGGCTGTCTTGATGATTGGATGCACTCGTTGCAAGATATGGATATGTTGTTAATCAGGCCACACACATCTATTTGTTTTCAATTTGGTTTCACATTTGTACGCGGATGCGCTGGATTGCACTAATAATATGTGGTTTGATTATAGTCGATTAGGATTTGTGACTCTCTTATTCCCTTGAGTTGTTTTGTCTCACCTGTTCAACTTATTTTTTCTTTTGTTTATTGTAATATCCCGCCTACTAGTTCAAGATATTTTATCTGTTAACTCGTCTTGTGCGCGTATTAGACTGAAGGGCGTGTTAGTAATTGTGCGTAGAGGCTTTATAAGTGGGTTAGACCCCAAAATCAGCTCATTTTTCCCTTGTGCTTTCTCTCTCTAGTTTCAAGGACAGAATCTGTCCTCCCTCTCCCTCTCTTGAACTCAGCTCCCTCTCCCTCTATTTCATCCAATCCTTCCAATCTTTTATGGATACAATCATGTTGCATGTTAGCGAATTGGATTAAGCTAGTACATTGCAAGCCAAGCTCACTCAAGTTTCTCTCCTTCTCAATCCTTGTAGAGTAGATTCTGGGCTGCTGTTGTGTGTGTGTTTGTGCATGTTCCTTCTTGCATTACAGGTGAGTTCTATAGATAGCAATCTCCCTGGGTTATTGTGTATGCTTTGTGAGAATGATTGAAATGAGTTTTTATAGAAAATATGAGATTAGTTCCCCTTGCCATTGATTTGTTGAAACTGTACGAATTGTTGCCATGTATTGGTTTGGAACTGTTTTTCAGGTACCATAGACGTATTGGAGCTGTTAGAACTTGGTATTTGAGGTTTTTATAGTAAAAATATGATTTCTGCACTTCTGGGACGATGAATGCTCGCTTAAGCGTGCACCGTTCGCTTAAGCGTGCAAAACGTCGAGAGGACAGCTCTGTTCGCTCACGTGTACGCTTAAGCGAACTGGTAAGCGTGCTGCACGCTTACACGGTCGCTTAAGCGACCAGCCCTTTTGACAGCATCCTTTGAAAACTTTCATGTGTTCCAGAATGCCGGCCGGGGCCATTCCTCGCGCACTTATGCATCTTAATCAAACCCTCAAATACCAGGAATCTAATATACAACATGCGTCGAGGTCTTACATATAGAAAGCATGAGTAACACAAACATTTCTCCAACGGTAAGAGGCATATGAGAGCACATTGTTATCTCGTGTTATGTCCGGGTAGGACACAGGTCTAAGGATGGGAGAACAATAGAGCCTCGGCGTAGATCGTCGAGTACTAGCATTAGCTTCTATGTAAACATAGGCTCAGTTAGCATATCAGACATTCTTATGACAGTAAGCTTATCAGCTATATATAGTAGTATGTTCAGATAATATAACAGTTATGTTGTGGCTTCAGATAAGCTCCAGACCACGTCTGGGTAGGCCAGCCCTCAGATAGGGAACCTTCACAACCAGGGAGTCCGGCTCTAGCCCTCAGATAGGGAATTTAGTCGGTCAGCAGTGGAATGTGGCCGGGGTTACTCCACCCGGTGCATTCCGTAAAATGAACTCAGATATCATTGTTTGTTCAACGATAACCGCTAACATAATAATTATGAATATGATTAGTATACAGCTAGACAGTTACAGATTATGCAGATTCATGTACGTAGATCGATACATGAAAACAGGCCGATGACGACCTTAGAGTTTCCCCCAATCGTCCGGTTCAGGTCGTGTCATGAATATGTTATGTTTAGGCCTCGATACGTTAGTGTATCCCGGCACAGCGGGCTTAGGTTCCCTTTAACCGCCATGACACATTTAGTATAAGTTGAAACCTATATGACAGGTTAGGTAGAACCTACGACGGATCTAGTATGCACGACCGTCTGGGCAGCATGACCCACACACGTATAATCAACCGCCAGGTTGTATTGTAGACACGAGGTGACCATAGACTCTTCCCCAGAGTCACCTCCAGCCTAGGATTAGGTGGAACTCACTGAGGCATTATGTCTCATCCCACTCCTTCTTTGTTCAGGTTCTCAGGTTGTTCGAGGCAAGGGTAAGGAGAAGGCTTTGGACTGATCGTGCTCTTTGGATCTATGCTATGTTATCTAGTAGTTGTTATGTTATTTTTGCTACATGTATCATGATGAAACTAACTGTATTTGTTTCATTAGACTGGTTACGCTTAAATAATGTAATATATGACTAGAGATGACTCTAAATTCCGACTTATGTTGTTTTCCGTATTGTATGATTAATGTATCCAGTATCAGTTTTAACGTACGTGTTAAATATTCTAGACTCTTTTAATACGGGCGTTACATTTATGTTGGGATATGTTTTATGTCCCTAATCTTTTATACTCTTTATGTTTATTTTTAATCTATTAAGGCTGTCACATATTCTTCTGCATCCTGTTGCATAATGTTGTTTTACAAGACCATACTATTGACAGGTGGCGGTGGATGCTGGATCCTTTACATGGCTACTCCGTGAAGGGTACTTATGTTTATCTCACGACGCCATGTGTGCCTTCCGAACGTGGTCGGTTTGATGATGTGTTGGTGAAGGAAGCTCCGCTTAAGGTCTCTGTCTTTGTTTGGCGACTTCTCTGCAATCGAATCCCAACTAAAGATAACCTCTTATGTCGGCGCATCATTCCTTTCGACGACATTTCTTGCATTGCTGGCTGTGATTCTTTCGAGACAGTGGATCATCTCCTATTTCATTGTCCTCATTTTGGAGTGGTGTGGCATCACATCTTTCAATGGCTAGACATTTCTTTTATTGCTCCGGCGTCTATCTCCGATCATCTTCATCAGTTTTGTCATATGGCGGGGTTTCCGCGTGCTATTCACTCTTTTCTAAAGGTAATCTGGATGGCTACTGTCTGGGTTATCTGGAAGTAAAGAAACAACAAGATTTTTAACCAGAAGATTGATACTTTGGATCATTTAGTAGATAATATTAAATTGATGTCTTTTTCTTGGCTAAAGGCAAACAAGCCTACTTATGCTTTTAGTTACCACGACTGGTGGCGGCACCCTTTACCTTGTATGGGTGTTTTATTGTAGCCTTGTGTTGCTTTGTTTTTCTTCAAGAGTGCTCATTTATGGCACCAAACATTTAGTTGTATTTTTTTGGTGGGTGATTCTCTTTTGCACACCTTGTGCGAGATGAATCATCTTTGGTGATATAATATATTCCATTTTGGCTTGTTAAGAAAAAAAAAAAATTCTTTTGCATCTTATTTGGTTAAAAAATGTCATATATGTTAAAAAAATATATAAATAAAAAAGAAAATGTCATCTTTACCAAAATTATCCTTATTATGTATTGATATGTGTTTATCATAATAATAAATCAAAAATAATTATATTTAATTGAGAATGATGAAAATAATATTAATCAAATAATACAATTAAAAGAAAAAATACAACTTTAAAATTTGGAAAGATAAGTTATTTTTCGTAAAATAAATAGATTAATTATTTTAGAACGACTTAATAAGTTATTTTTCACTCCCTAATTTTTACGAAGTTGCGATTTTGGCCACCTAAAAAAAATACAAAATCGCCCCCTAAGTTTTGCAATTGTAGCAGTTTTGGTCCCCCAAGGCAAAAAAAAACACGTGGCACCTCACTTAGGGTGCCACGTCAGCGTAGACCGAGTCAAAATTGACCTTGAGGGTCAAAACTGCCACATGTTTAAAACTTAGGGACAGTTTTATAATTTTTTTCTTAGAGGGTTAAAATCTCAACTTTAGAAAAATTAGATGGATAAAATTGTTATCAAGTCTTTTAGAACGGACGACGCAAGTGTTAAAACTTAAAAATCTCTCGCAATTGGTTCTTGGAAGATCAATATTGAAATTAAATTAATTTTTTTTTTTTTTTTATAAAAATACAATTGGACGATAGTTCTCTTCTCCGTAATGGATGCGGGTCCTACGCGCCCCTAGGTTTGATTCCTGTATTCGTAGAGCCATGTGATGTGGGTCCCATACTGCAAAGAACATGTCAATTTCAAAGGTCACCGTCACGTAAATATTGCAACAAAGCTGGGAGAGCTGGACGACGAGAATGTGAACAGTCCTTCTTCTTTAGAACAAGCTCCATTGCTGACAGCTCATCTGCCTAATATAAACATGCCACCTTTCAAGGACAAAGATTTTTGTTTTATTTAGTTTTCTTCTTTTCTAAACAAAAGTTGAAGAAATTAATTATTTAATTAAAGATGATACTCCACCAATAACTATTTTATAAGGTCCTTATTCTTACTAAACAAGTGCTTATGTGTGGTCCTTCTTCCTTACAACTTTATAATCATGAGATTGCTGATAACGGGAATCTTAATCCTTTTAAAGTAAACCTCTTATGCTTGTCAATTGAACTACACTAACTAAATTAAGAGACATATGACTATAGACGTATATGCGCGCTTGTTTGGTCTTAGGGGTGGAAAGTGGCAACGTGAGTTTAACCTCTTATGCTTCTTAAAATCACGGTGACTTTTATAATTGTCCCACCCATACCCATTTATTTTTTGAGGAAATCTTGTTGGGTCACTCAGGGATGTTAGAGAGACACCGCACTCTTACCCAAAACCTTACGGTTATAAGTTTATGGATTTTCTTACTTATAAAGTGTTTAACATTTATTCTTTTATCCGATGTGATACATATAACTCACATTTACACACAACAAATCTTACACAAACCCATTATTATTAACATATGAAATGAGGAGTTGATTAGGACAATTTTCCATCTAAATATAGCCATAAAAGTTAGGGTCTCGCTTACCAATGTCTTTGGGACACTGATTAAGAAATTTGAAAATAGAATTTTTATCTTAAAAATATAAGTTGTTGTTAATTTTGATTAAGTAATAATTGCACAAATTTTTAATAAAAAGAGAAATGATATTTGTACAACCACTTTGTGACAACTTTCTTTCTCATACTCACATTATCCTTTTATTCTCTCTCTTCCTTTTTCTCTCTCCATTGTTTTTAACCAATGAAAAGAGAGGAAAAAAAAGTTGTCACCAAAAGTTGTATCAAATCGCTGTTCAAATATCACTACTCTAATAAAAACTTGTCTCTTTTGGGTGCTTAATCTATGCCTCTGAAGCATTATTTAATGTTGTCTTCAAAGTTATCTCCATCCCTAATTGCAAAGAGTGATTGATGATCGTAAAATTTGAAAAGCAACGATTTTAGAAAATTATTTTATTTTAAGATTGGGTACCACTTATTGATTAATAATGTAATTGATAATAACAAATTCAAAGATGGTCGCAATTAGTTGGTTATTTGGAAATTGAAGATTAAATTAAGAGCAAATGTTTTTCTTTGGAGAAACTTTTTTATGAGTACAGTCCCAAATAAAAAATAATTGAACACGTTCACATCAAATAATTTTTTTTAAAAAAAGAATAAGATTAAATGATGTTGATTAATTTGATTAAATTATTTTTGTTTTTGTATATGCATTCATGATCCCTGAGGTAATTTTGTTCAATGAAGAACAACTTGAGTCCCTTGTTGCTTATCTACTTGAAGTTGAAGCTACGATTCTTCTTGAAGCTATCTAATGAGTGAGAGAACTAGGCCTGCAAAATATTGTTTTTGAGTTAGATAGTCAAAATATCGTCATTGATCATGTCTCTGAATTTGACACTATATTTAATTCTTGCAAGCTCCTTCTTAGTTCTTTTATATATTATAGGGCTTTTATACGTGTCTAGTCCTTGTAAATAGGGGTCATTTAAAAAATGGTTCTTGTATTCCTTAATCCTGGCATTTTGCCTCTCAAAATTTAATCATTTAAAATTTCGTCCATCATCCCAGTTAGTCACTGCCACGCCAGTAATTTGATGACGTGGTAGTGTTAATTGGCCAACCAAATGGGAATGGACAAAAATACCCCTCCTCATCTCAGACCAAAGCAAAAAGACAATTATACCCCTCCTTCGTCTTCTTCAAAACATGAAACCCTCATCTTCTCTTCTCTTCTCTTCCTTTGCGTTGTAACCCTCCTCTTCTCTTCTCTTCCTCTGCGAATTTTATTTTGACATTTTTAAACATGAAGGCATGAACTTTAAACACAGTAACGAAGATGAACATGAAAGCTGGCTCAAACAATTGAAATCGGAAAACAAAGTTTACATGGTCCGCCACCAACCTCCCTCTAACCTCATTCCTCTTCCAATCTAGATTAAAAAAAAGTGTTTGTTTGATAAAAGAAACAAAGAGAAACTCAAGTTATGAATCCTTTCCTTCTTCGTCAGAATCAATCCCTTTCATACCCTTCTCTCTCTTGCCAAGAAAGTGAAAAGAAAACGCATTGGCGGCGAGATCTCCAACGACGGTGGTGGTGGTGGTGAATATACCCTACCGATATTTCACAACCCTGCCCTAAATGACATACTAAATCAATCAGATGTGTTTCTGAAGGTGAGAAAAACACAAGAAGGGGGGTTGAATTGTGTTTACTTTTTCTTCTCCTAAAACTGAAATCACTGTTCAGAATCTGATAGAGTTCAGCTTCTGAAGGTAGTGTTCAGAGTCTAATTGCAGCGGATAAGTAAAGAGAGAGAGAAAGAAGAAAGACACAAAGCAATTTATAGTGGTTCCTTCCAAAATTCAGAAGTAGTCCACTCCCCGTTGCACTTCAAAGGAGAGTTCACTAAAATCAATATCTGATTATAATTGCTCAAGCACAAAAGCAAAAGACTTCAAACTACTCAAGCACAACTGCAAGAGGTTTTCTATGCTCAAGCACAACTGCAAGAGACTTCCTATGCTCAAGCACAACTGCAAGAGACTTCTATTCAAACAAAATTACAAAGAAAATGTTTGAGGTTGAACACTTGATATACAATCAGTGTTGTTCACAATACAAATCAGATACGACTCTTAAGACTCTAAAATTTCTAAGATATGAAGGTTGTTAAGAAATTCTAAGTGAACTTAATGTGAAACAATTTCAACAGAGGTTTGACACTCGTAAAAAATTTGTGAGAGTCTTGCCAATCTTCAGGTCTTCACTCTTTTATATAGAGGTGTGAGAGATACGTTGGAAATTGTTAGCTCATCAAAAGAGTCGTTGTAAGAGCTTGATCAAATCACCAATGATATGTTACTTGATTTGGTTATTGTCATGTGAAGAATCAATTTCAAATCCATTCCAAGAATAGAGAGAAACCAGCGTTGATATAGCTGTTATGTTGTACTATAGCAGACGTGGAGAGTGGAGCAGTGGAGTAGTGGTTGTACAATTGTACTATGTCTTTTTCCTGTGCTCTTTAGTGGATAAGCATTCAATGCTTTCAAATTCCTCTGAATTAGCCGTTGCTCCAGGCTTCCATTCCTTCTGCAATCATAAGCATGAGAATAACAACATTTAACAAACTTTGAAGCTTCCAATCTTCAGCTTCTGATGATCTTCAGCTTCTGATGACGTCAACTTCTGGTAGACAGCTTCTGACAAACAGCTTCTGATGAATTGCTTCTAATGAACTGCTTCTAATGTCTTCAGATGCTATCTTTTTCAAACTCTATTCTTGTACCATGAGCTCCCTTTATGTAAATTTCATTGCTCTCATTTGTTCTTCCAGACCTTATGCTTGATATAAAGACACTTAAATTTTTGTCTATAGTCCTGCACACTTGAACAAATATTAGCATATCCAATTGAAATTTTTAATACCTTGTTATCATCAAAACTCAAAGGGTAATGTTTAAACACATTTTGTTCCAACAATTTCAACGCGTCCTATAGCATATTCAAGTTGCTTTCCGTTGTTGCTTCACTCCATCGATTGAACAATCTTGTATGGAGCTTCACTCCATCGTCGCTGCTTTCCACCGTGAACGACTCTAGTGTGAATCAGCGCCTGTAATTAGTGTTTGAATCGACGACCTTTAATCCGAGTTTGGGTCCGCTTCAGGCTGCGGTGGTGGCGTTTATTGTCGCCGACGACAGTAAGTATGATGAGATCGTGGGTGTTGTGTTGGTAGAGAAGGATGAAGCTATGGTAAAAACAAGAGGGTACGTTTAAATTGTGCTTGAAGCTATTTTTCCCAAATGTCAATTGCAGACTTTACTCTATTCTTTTGATGAATGATCAATGATTAATGGATAGTGTATAATATGTGTCTGGTGATGAGAGAGCAGAGAAAGGAAGTAAAGAGGAGGGTAAAATATAGAATGAGGGGTTTTTCTATCATTTTGCCTTTGGCTAAGACCCCATGGGTATTTTCGCCTGTTCAAGCCTAAATTTGTTGAGCTAGACGGCCACGTCATCAAATTACTGATGTGGCAGTGATTAAGTGGGGAGAAAGACGAAATTTTAAATGATTAAATTTTGCAGGAGCAAAATGCGAGGATTAACAAATTCAGGGACCAAATTTTAAATAACCCATATCTACAGGGACTAAACACAAATAAAAGCTATATTATATTATAGTGTTAGTTTTGTTAAGAGATTAATAAATGATGTTGCTCACACTTCGGCAAGGGAGACAACATTTACGGTTAATCCCATAATTTTTAACATCCGCCACTTTGTCTCAATTGCTATATACTAGACCGAACGATTACGATGAGTAACTGTGTTAGTAATTTCAAATCCGGCTAAAATGAAAATTTTCCCCTATGATGGGGGATAGTTAGGTCTTAGGGGAATAAATGGCGAGTTTTATAATTCCGCATATTTGCAAGTGGTTGCATATAATAGAACAACACTAATATATCAATTTTAACTAGTATAATCTTCTCCATAGGCCATAGTTTAGCACTAATCTATATTTGCTGCTTCCTTCTCCCACTTCAGGTGCTTCCCGTTGGTTCACTTTTGCTATATTATATATATTCTTTACATAATCATCATTTGATTCTCCATTTTTAAATCTCTCTTTTGCTAAACCTCTCAATTTTACATAATAAATTATTATGACCATTATTTGTATCACTTTTCCTCTTTATTTGGGGGTATCTGAGGCAGCTTACATATTAGGTAGCATGTTCCACTTTGCCCTCACAAAGAAAACCATGTTGATCTTTCTAACGGCGGCACTTCATTTTTTTATGCACAAAACAAAACAAAAGCAAATCGGCATTTTTTTACTCTATTTGTAACTTGTAAGACAAAGTTTTATAACTTACCGTGGATAATTTATAATTTATAAACGCTTATGTATAAGCTAACATAAATTATTTATATAACAAATAATAAAATAAAGTTAAATTATTTTTTACATGTTATAAATTGTTTTTATAAACTATATTAAAGAATTTAAGAAAATAAGCTGATTTATTTTATTATCATAAATTGTTATCATAAGTTCTTTAAAAAATGTTTGCAAAATTTATACTTGTAGATAAATTCAAATTAATCAATCTAAATAGACCTTGAAATACATTTGTTAGATAACAATTTCTCAGTCAAACTCATAGTTTTGTTTTTCTTTCTAAAAAAGACTCATTTAATTTCATTATCAATAATGTTAGCAATACAGTGGAGAATATGATCAAAATGCTGGGACTAGTCATAAACATGGCTACTTTTGCGATGTTATGAGTCGCCATATTAGCTTGCCTTAGAATAAAAGTAACCTCTGGTAGCTAAATTGATCTACATTTAGAAATAATGACTCCATACACATGCAAAGGTCTTCTTTATTAGATTTGATATTATGAGCCATAACTTGTGCATCAACTTCAAACATAATCAATCTGAGATTAAAACTCTGGGGCCATTGAAGAGTCGTGAGCAGCCCCATGGCACCTGCCCAAACCTCGAACCACCAAGGCTTCCGGCACATCTTTGCAACCTTAAACTCTCCATTATCACCTCTAAATTTAATAGAAGCCCCAACTTGTAAGACTATATTGATTAGAAAAGACGCATCTATGTTAATTTTAATAGTGTCTGTTGCTGGTTTCTTCCAAAGAAGATTCAACAACAGCTTGCACTAGGTGAGGATTTGCGACTACATGAAATATTCTCAAGAATAAATGCAAAGACTTGAAACAAACACCCCTTAAATACCTCTAATTTTTTTTTAAAAAAAAATTCAAGGATTTTCTTACCTTTTCACTCCGGCTTCTAGCTATGACTAAAGATAAAAATAAAAATTGCATTTGTACTTCGCACACTCATGATTTATATGTATGTTATTCACAAATATATGTGGTCTCTTCGATATCAATGGGTTAACTCAAAACAATGATATATTGATATTTGTATTTCATATCGTACGAAGAGGATTACTAATAAATACTCATAATACGGATTTTTATACTATCTATTGGGAGTGCCCATTTTACAATTTTTATCTCGATCTCTTTCTTTATCACATGTATAACATCAATTTTTTTTGTCTTCTATCTCTCAAGATTTATACCACTTGTCTATTAAGCATTTTATTTAAAAAGTGATAAGCAAATATCTTCGAAACTATAATGTAATCTTTTAATTGCTACACAAAACTTTCAAGATATTCCTCTAGAAAAAGAAAAAAAAAACCTTTGAGATATTTTCCACCTTAATGGGTATGCGACCACAATTATACAAAGTCAACTAATATGAACAAGAGGTTATCAAGTACTACGAACTAGATGAGGTGAAGATTAATTAACACTGAATATTGTTGAAACTTGAAAAGCAAAATGGAGAAGTAGGAGACACGAATCACAAGGTGTGATAACGACCATGGCTATAATAGAAAAGGAAGAATGAGAGAGACCTCACAGTTATTGACAAAAAAAACTGGGGACTACTAATTTTGGGATTGCGATTGTCACTTGTTAGTTCTTCTTATATACGAATTTGGGCCATTCACATTTTCTTCACGTTTAAGGGGACTTTATTTGGATTGTGGACCACTACTCCAACATTTTTGGTGATAAGTAACGATTAGCTCAAAGTTAGTAGTATAACAATGATCATTTTCTTGTGATAACTTGGACGGATGCAGTAGTAGTTTTTTGGATTACAAATACTAACATAAAGATAGTGTTAAAATGTGTATTATGAGTATGTATTAGTAATCCTCTTTATACAATAAAAAATATGAATCAAACGTTGAAGCAGTAAGGTATCACTCATTTATTCTCATACCGTGTTAGTAATTTGAAAATTTTGTGGTTCTAGTCATATGAAAGATAGAGACCACTAGACTCTAAAGGTAACATTGCAATTGATAATTGTGGATTATACAATGAATGATCCTATTTATAAATCTAATTGTGCCAAGTGCCAACTAACATCTTTACTTCCTAACCAACTTATCATCCTAACTAAGTACACTTACATGTACATGTAATTATCCACAAAAGTTGGAAAGTTAGAATGCGAATAGAAATTTATCTAGTTACTACTATTACCTTAGAAGAGAAAAATTATCTTTTTGGTAACAAGAGAGATAAAGAGAAAAAATATTTGATCTAAATAATTTTGTTTCACTTTTTTTGCCTAACTTATTAAGAGAAAATCTGAGAGAAGTAAATGTAAATTTATTTGTATGTGTTTTTTGAGTTTTAAAGTTTCTTTTAACATTGTATTGAGACATCATCCTCTGACATTAAATTTATTTTATTTTAAATAAGGGAAATCTGATTATTTCCCCTCCATTTATGAATAAATATTTTAGGACTAATAATTAATCTTCCTCTACAGTTTATTACTTTATTTATAGCTAATTTTTGTTTTTCTCTTTCTTTAGGCACACGAATCGTAATTTCAACTGTTCTAGACTCATGCCATTGTGCAATGACTGTTTCATTGTAGAAATATTTCCTTTGTTTTCATTTTCAATATTTTAAGGCAATTTTTCAAAGTTATCTTGATATTTCTATTTCCGTTTTTAAAATAAAGAAAGTGATGGTGACACCCATTTCAAACCTTTTTGAAAATTTGGAGTTTAGTACGTGTCTTGCATCGTCAGTGGGGACCTGCAGTTGAAAAAAGCAATGCCTAAATATTATATTATAGTAATTTCTATATTTTATCGTCTATCTTGTATATTAATATTTATTTATGAAAGTATTTGAATTATAAGAATTTTGTTAGTATTAAATCTCACTTACGTCAACATCCAACCATCCATTCCTAATCCAAGCTTCCTTTCCAAGCCTCCCCAAGCTAAGCTAGGGAATGCTTATATGGCTCGGCTAGTTAAACTCTTTCATATGTAAGTTTTGATTAAAGGCACTATATTTATTAAAGGGATTATGCTTAAGTTCACAACAGTATTTGTCGTCACACAAGCACAGCACCAAGGTACTAAATCTTACATTTGTCGTCACAACAGTTTTAACTTTAATTTTTTTTTGCGTTTGTTTGTTTTTATTTTATTTTTTAACTTACAACTATTAACAAACAAACATTTTTTTTGACAAATAAATAGATAATGCTATTTAATAAAAGATATATACAAAAAGCATCAATAGTAATTATTTATATGTAATTTAAATTTTATTGTGCTTTTATCTTTTTAAATGGAAAATGTAATAAATTGAGAGGATCATAATTCATAATTCATGTAGATGATAGAATGAGACAATTATTTGTGTTTTTAAACATTAATTTGCAACTATATTAAACATTTTCAATTAGTATTATTTTTTAGGGAATGAGACATGATTTTGTGTATTTTTAAATTATGTGATGTAAACGATAATAAAAGAATCACATGTCAAAACAAACTTTTATGTTAATTTTACTTGATTAGAAGATATTAGGCTCTTGAAGTAAACAATTCTAATGATACATATTTTCTGAAAATATTGTTACCATTGTTAATCGCATTTCCATTTAAAAGAAAATATAAAAAACATAACTAGAACAAAGGAGACCAATTGAAACAGAAGATGCAAACAAAATTGCCTTCGTATTTGTTCCATGCATATTGCAAGAAAAATGTCATTTCAAGACTAACCACAAAATGCCGACATTAAGCGGAATGGGGGAGTGTGCCTTTCATGTATCGTTTGCTTTTTTTGTTTGCCAAATTGGTTTATTGTTTTATGGAGCTTATATATCCCCGGATGGAGCTAGAAAGGAGATAAATAGAGGTCATAGTCCCTTTTAAGTCTGGTAGTATTTTATATCTTTTAGTTTCTATATTGAATTTTTGTAAACTTTATAAGATATCGTATACTCTGCCTTATTCAATATATTGAGTCATTTTTTTACCAAACAATATAGAGTCATAAACACTTAATTTTCTATTTATTTTTTTGGACAAAATGAGCTAAATGTTCGAAGAAAATTAAAAACCGTTGCGAAAAGAGATACAAGTATAGAGCAAAGATAGGATACCCGTAACTAAATAAAACACAATCAAAGGAAAGGATTGACTAAGATCATACTTGACATGTGAGGCCTAGATTACTCTCTTTTGTTTAGAGGGTATTTATCCTTTCAAGATATCAACCAATTAAAATGTAATATACAAATGTAACATTAAATGTCAAATAAATGAGTCTATTTTTCTATATAAAAAAAACAAATTTAATAAGGTAACTTTTAATTTTTATTTAATTATATTTAGGTATACAATCTTAATTAATTTACACTATAGAGCTTGTAACAGTTAAAATTTCACATCAAATTCAACCCATAATGGTTGTGTTTGGTAACACGAATAAGCTAACTTATACCTTGTTGGACTAGCTTATAAGCTTCTTTTGATATAATAAGATGTGTTTGGTAAAAAACTTTTTTCACTGGCTTATAGCGTTTTCTGAGAAACTATTTCAAGTAGCTTTTGAGCTTATAGCTGCTAGTTTTTTTTACATTTTCTTCCAATTTTAACCCTATTAATTTGATTTAATTATTTTTTAATAAAACAACATGTTCATGGCTTAAAAAATAACGGCCAAGTTCATAGTTTATTTTCTTAATAAAACAACTGCCACAATTTCTCCTTTGAAACAAAACTGTCATGCTTTATTTTATTTTTTAATGAACGCTTTATATATATTTCTTAAAAGAAAATGTTTTATATTTAACTATAACTAGCCTACGGTACGTTGTAAAATTTTATATATTCTTGCTTACATTTTTTTTCCACCTTCCTCTTATTTTTGGGATTCATAAAAGTAGAGATCAATGA
>Ga0315914_1006375_pt1 | contig 16731 bp, 7 predicted proteins | sample MpolenodulesMG_FD_203920 | JGI IMG/M metagenome (GOLD analysis project Ga0315914, IMG submission 203920) | Medicago polymorpha root nodule microbial communities from Los Angeles, California, United States - elongated nodules | ecosystem: Host-associated > Plants > Roots > Nodule | place: USA...
TTCAGACGCTTTAAGCTTCAATAAAAATTCCTTTGCTCTTTGACTTGTTCAATCAGAACCTTTATGAATAGTACTTTGATTAGGATCTTGTACACTTGAACAAATGTTTAGCATATCCAATTGATAATTTTAATACCTTGTTATCATCAAAACTTAAGAGGTGATTTTGTAAAACACCCTTTGTTCCAACAAAATATTCATCTTCATGTGTTCTTCAAAGGAATCTTCATCTTCACCAGTTTTTCTATCTAAAAGCTCAAATCTAAAAAAACACAACAAAAGAATGTTTAGATCTGGAAAGTCATAACAACATCAAGAACCTTTTCTTAAATGAACATATTAACTGATGAAGTCAACAACAAGAGTTTTCCAATTTTCATCTAGAAAGCTCCTTCTATGTGAATAAAAATTGATGACGGTAAACAAGTTGTGGAAAAAAAAATCAACTAAAATAATTCTGAATATTTTTTTGTCATTCATATAATGTTTAGCTTATAACTTCAAGATCAAACAATGGTGATTACGATGAAATTTGGAAAATTGAAGAGTTAGGTTGAAAATTTAATTCTCTAATACCTTTATTTGCTCTGAGGAGTTAGGTTAGAAAGGTGGTGTTGATACACGGCAATTTGAAGATTAAAGTGAATATCATAGTTGACGGTGGTGGGATTATTGGTGTGTGGTGGATGATTGTGAGATTGAAGATAAAGGGAAAAAATCTAATGTAAAGAGACTATGATATGATCAATGTCTCTCTTCGATCTAATGGCTAGAATTTACTTTCCCATGGTGGAAAAATCTTTCCCTTTCCCATTCTAAATGTCACCTAAGTGAAGAACATATTGTTAACATGTTCTCTCAACACTTGATTTTTCTTCACACTATCTTCCAACAATATTAAAAATTCAGAATTAATTTCCAGAAATTAAAAAAATAGAAAGAAAAAAAATTCAGATAAGTTTTTTTTTTAATTCTATAATTCATTTATTGAATGTTAGAAAAAAATTTGAAAAATTGAAAATTTATTTATTTATTTTTCAATAAAAAAAAATCTGGAAACTAAGATAAATTTTTTATTTTTCTAAAAAGAATATAATTTTTAAAATTTCGTAATAAAATAAGATATTCCAAAAAATAAAATAAAAATCCTAAAAAAAGTTATTTTGAAATTAATGTTTTTTATTTTTCTAAGAAAATAAAATTCTGGAAAATAAGTTTTTTATTTTCAAAAAATATTATCTTATTTTTTATTTTTATACTAAAAAAAATAAAAAGTTTTATTTTGAAAACAGCTTTTTAGAATGTTTGAAAAAAAAAATCTGAACTTTTTTTAATTTGGAATGGTGGTAAAAGTGTGTACAAAAATCTAGCGTGGAGAAAGTATGATAAAATTGTTCTATTGATTTGATCTAATGGTTAAATACCAACTTTCTCATGGTGGGAAAGGATTGACCTTTCCCATGTGAAATGCCACCCAACTAAAATGGTTGATTTGTGTTTACCAAATCAATAATCTCTTCCTTCTCGCTCATGAATCATTTAGAAAATTCATAGTTTGTTGGATCACAGTGGGGACAAGCTCTAAAATTTGCATGTCATGGATACCATTTCTACCTAAGTTTGACAAGTTAGAATTTGTCATTATTATGGATCTACCAAAAGCTCCACAAGTATGATCTTTCAAACGAAGTGATTCTATTGCCACTTTCTCGTGAATCTCTTCACGAAAAAAGTGTCAATTGAATTTGTATCAGATGCTTCATTACGATTATTATCAATTTTTTCTTTGAGAAATGCTAGAAACACACATTCTAACACACACCTTTCAACACACTCTCTTTGATTGGTTAAAATTCGCATCCGACCCACCAAACTTATATGGGACCCACATGATTTGATGGGACCTATGTGAATTTTGATCAATCAAAGAGAGTGTGTTGAAAAATGTGTGTTGTTAGCATTCTTCTTTTTCTTTACATGAAGAGGATTCTTGTATAAGTGTGTTGTCACCTATAAGCTCAAAATCTAACATTGCCAAACATAGCAATATACTAGGAAAGTTATCACCAAGCATAACACATATTGACAGACTTTTGATGAATCAGTATCATAGTAAATTTGTTTTGTAAAAAAATATCATGGTAACTTTTGAGAGAGAGAATTGTATTCTAAGAAAGAGATCACCACGCGTGACAAGCTGAAAATTATAAGATCGAGGACTATATGTTAGGACCATGAGCATTACAAATCATATCATCGTATACTACCTTTTCATCTTGTCTTTTGCGCTTTTTAATTATTGAATGTCATATTAATTTTATCACAAGCTATGGTAAATTGGTCCTGGTTGTTGATTATGCTCCCATTTATTTATTTTCATCTACTTTTACTCAACCTCGCACTTTCTTTCTTCTTTTTTTCAAAAGACATTATCTCTTTTTTCTTTGATTGGTTTTCACATTCTTGTTGTGGAATTATATGGTACATTTTGACGTGTTTAATGGTAAATAAACAAATGTTCTTAACCTCCTCTCAAAAAAAAAAAAACAAACAAATTTTCTTAACCTGGACAAAAGGATAATGGTCACCATGCACAAAAACAAATCATATAGATACTCATATATATCATTGTCCCCTTACCATCGCTTTTTGAAAATTTTATAGGATTGATTTCTCAATGCAATGCTAAGATCAGCATAACACATTCCAAAAGTAGTGTCACTAACTTCTTTTTTCTTCTTCCTTTTAAATTTGAAGAGCACTGATTGAAAAACATTTAAACCCATAAAAGATAAAATTAAAAAGAAAACAATTGTAGCACTAAAGAAGTAAGAAGACAACACTGCACAGTCACGGTTGTAGTCAAATTGTCGTCTTCTAATCTTCTTGCTCATAGTCTATGTGCATGTACGGTACGGATGTCCGGCCATTGTAATTTAATAAATAAATTAAGGATTGTTGCCTTTTATTATTTTTAGGTAAAGTTGTTTTGTCAGAAAACACACAAACTATATTTGACCAAAAAAAACTATATTTTTTTTGAACACAAAACAAACGAAATTCATTCATTCAAAATGATAGAGTACATCGATGCAATACAAATTCGCTAAAAACAAAAAGGATGAACCTGTGAACAAACTCACAACATCCATGTTAATAGCATAAAACGACAAAGTATATAAGCCTACAAATATGACTACATTAAAATCTCAGGAATAGTCATGCCTCCGAATCTGCAACGTTGATGACGCCAAAGTCATTGGTTGGATCTGCACTAGATCGAAGCTGATCTGAATAAACACCTGAACAAGAGGGAAAAGACAAACGTCGTACAAAGACGACAAACAAAACAACGTCGCACTAAGACAAGAAATCACGAAAGAAAAACCTGATTCAATGTGAAAATCACTTATTTAAACAAAAGGGAATGCGAAAAACGATGTAGAGGGGTGATTTGAGGTAAAAGTTAACCCTAAACTAGCCCTCTTTGGAAGATGAAGAAGAAGAAATTAGGGTTTTAGCTGACGGCTCACAAAAGAGAGAGGGGGAGAGAGATAAATCAAAAAAAAAAAAAAACTATATATACTGTTGTTATTTTTATGTCAAAAAATATTATTATCTTTTTGTTTGGCATAGTTGATTTTTTGTATATCTCTCCATAGTTTATAATTTTAAATTTTGGCATATGTATATATAGTCAGCACTCGGCAGCAGCAATCAAACAAAGTAAAATATTCTCTTTCTGAAAATAACGGTAGAAATTATATCTTAAATTTATATCATAACTTACGTCAGATTTACATTATTTTATGGTTCATGGATTCGTATTCACATATATTGCATGATATTTTGTTGTATGTGTCTATAATATATAACAACAATAACAAGATATTAATTTGAGTATTTGACAAAACACTAGAGAGTACTACTACTAAACTAGAGTTTGACTTCCAAATACAAGCATTGTATATATATAGGTAAAATTTGATTCATATACTACTAAAAAAATCGTATTATATAGTTAGTTATTTCAAAGTGCTTTTTCGGTGAATTGCTGCTAGTAATTCTAAAGTATTAACTATCCAAACAGTATGTTCCCTAAAAAAAACTATCCAAACAGCATGCTTCTAAAAAAATTTAGGATTTATAAATAAACATTCGACTTTTTTTATAATAAAACATTTTATTAATTTTTTTGAATAAAAAACATTTTATTAATTATTATGCTAATGTTTATTCATGTTAAATGTTTCTGGACCAAATTAAATGCTTTTTTTATTAAATAAATAATTATTACGCTTAGTTGCACTTTTATTTCTTTTATTTTAAAACTCATAAAAACAATATCTTTTAAAAATAAAAAAAAAGATCAAAGATTAGCATACTCTTTGATTGATTGAGCGTGTCTAATGAAATGTACAAGTTCAGTATTTATATATAGTCAAACACTAGTCGTACTGGACAAAAAGACATTGCTTACAATGATTAGCTCTGGTCGACTATTTGTGCATGTATTGCATGAGCTTTCTCTCGTTAAGGGGCCCCACGTTTGACTTGCAGCTTTCCTCTTCATGGCATGATTCATTTCTCGTTGAGGGGGGTACGTGGTGCCCCATGTTCGACTTGCAGGTTTCCACTTCATGGCATGATTCATTGACAAAGTCTACATATGCGCAACCTTCCACAAATGCCTCCGTACTCATCACTTCTTTCTTTCGGTAAGTGGCGCCACAGATGTTGAACACGAGTTAAATGTCTCATTATCAAGTTCTAACTAACCCTGGTGTCTTCAAAATCTTTGTACTCTTCAATAGACTCGAGCAGGGCGGAACCAGAAAAAATAGTTTGGGCTGACCACAAAAGTTTGACTAAAAAGCTCACACTTTAAAAAATAAATTACATAGTTTACTACTGCTATAAATTATGAAATTTTTTTTATAATACAACTGTTAATTAGAGGAATTTTCAGTATACAAGACAATATAAAGGAGATTTGAAACCCCAAATTATTAGAAGGTTTGGAAACCTCCCCTACCCTACCAAGTATAAGCATGGCAAAAATCACATATGTCATTTTTAGAACTGCTGGAAACCTAAACCCTTGAAAAATTGTTTAAAATCTTGCAAAATATACCTACAATCGTTAATTTTTTTATTTTTCCGCGTGGGCCACGCATGAAGGGCTCTGCCCTCGGACTTGAGAAAGAATCAATTGACCCTTGTTCAACTGTGATAGCACTCGTCTAAGCTATCATCAACCGAGATAAATTAGCATATTCTTAAATTGCATATATGCCAATTTCAACCAAGAAGATAATTATTTTGAGATGTAAACATATACTATCAGTTCAAATATATCTTCATTGTTTGCTTAAAAAATTCGATATGTGATTTATCTTATCCACTGTTAATAGTATTTTCAAACAAAATTTTCATTCACATTGTGGGGGTTAATACAATGTGGAATAATTAAACCGTTAGTCAGTCAGTACGGTCACATTCTGTTGTATTAGTTGAGCTATTGAACTTACGTATTAAATGTTAATCATAAGAATTGTGAGAAAAAAAATATGGTCTATACTATATATATAGCATGTGTTGAGAATTTGTTTAAATTCACATTAATTCCACAATGTATGGAGTAAATTTAATAGCAACCAATAACTAAAGTGATCAAACAAGTCAAAATAATAAAAAATTATATAAAAGAAAAGAAGACAAACATTTTATATTATATAGACATTGATATGTTTCTTTTGCACTTCAGGAAACAACCTCATGGAGTTCAAGACTTGCTAAACAAGAAGGTAAATAAGTGAGGTAATCGTCTTACTTGTCTTGCACTTCAAGAAATAACCTTGCGACTGATATGTCTTGTTGAGCAAGGAAAACACGTTGTACTTATTCTTTATATAAAAATCAAGTAGCTTTAGATTTATTTTTTTGGTCACATTTAACAATTTTCCACTTTTAACTCTAAATTGAGGGTGATGTCATATTACCATCATATACAAATAGATTATACATACTTTCTTTTTTGGGATAAAATTATATAGAAAAAAGCATTACAAACAGAATTTTCGTGTCCTTGTCCAAAAAAAAAAAAAAAAATTTCGAGTATTGCAGTCTTACATGATCTGAACTCCCAGAATATAATATTAGGTAATAAAATAAAGGTATGACGAGTCGTCTTCGAAAGCACTTTGATGATAGGTCATGGGGTGTGATATGTACAGACGTGAAGTGCAGGTGGACGTTGTAATTGGTGGAGTGGACTGGAGATATACTTTGTACCATCTGTTGTACTGCTCGATACTTTGGTCCATTTCATTTTCATGATGCCATAGCCCACAAATATCTTTGAGCACTTTTCATATAAATCATTTGTTTACTTTTTTTCTTTCATTGATTCACTTTCATGGTAATCTAATATATTATCTATTAGTGTGTATATATGTGAGCAGGTGAAAATGGACGGGGACAAGCTAAACTTTAAAAAATGTAAGTCTACTATCATAAGCTTATATTCAGAGACAGACCACCTCTTAAAAAAAGAAGAAAAGATCAGAGACAGAGCTTAGTTAATTAAATTTTGTGTGATTTAGGGTTCTCACTTTATAAATGCGATCAAACTCTTTAGAATGGAGGGCCTCATCAAAATGATGATAATTTTTATTGGATTAGCCTCAAGAAGGATATATCAAGCTCAAATGTGATGGTGCTCATAAAAATTTAATTGATCCTTTAAGGTGCGGCAGTCTCCTCCGAGACAAGAACAATAGTATTTGTTTGAGTCATTTTACCCATAAAATTGGCTCGTGCAATGTGCTCTGTGATGAGATGTGGGTCATGAACATCTTAATGGATTTAGCTCGAAGACAAAGTATTACTCATCTTCAAGTAGAAATTGATTTGAAGGTGTAGTCGACGTGGTAACAAGAAGTTACAATTTTAATGGAAATATCCCTACGCTGATAAAGCACATTCGTGATCTCAAGAACATGAACTGGCATGTCCAGATTAATCACACCCGACGTGAAGGAAATAAATCAACCGATTGATTAGCTTATTTCAGTCTCACTTAATTGAACCATTTTGATTTGCATTTTCTAGGGACTTCTCCTAAAGAGATTAAAAGTATCTTTTTTTTATGATTTTTTGGCGTTTGCATGCTTCGTAACATTTGTGTAGTTTATAATTTATTTTTTCTCGGGGTTTTGCCTCGTTTTGTAACCAAAAAAAGTATCTTTGCATATAGAGAAGTAAGAGTTTATTCATATATTGTAGTTTTTGATAAAAATTTAAAAAAGTCTTGCTAACAAGTGTTATTAATACACATGTTAAGGGACCAAAAATAAAAACTTAATCTTAATAATTGTGTATTTAATTCTCTGCTTTCTCAAAATTAATCTTTTAAAAACATATTTTAAGACAATATTTTTATCTTGAATTTGTTAACATATACCCTTTAAGACATTTCTTAACCTTTTCCAACTAATAAAAAAAGAACTCTATTTGTTTTGAGAAGAAGAAAAAAACTTGGTTCCCGTTCCATAGATGCAAGAACTTTCTTAAATTGAAGCATGCACGAGTGGAATTGTCTCTATCAACAATTCAAGATAAAATTTAATATACAAGATTTTAGAGCATATACAAAGGTAGTACAAGGCACGAGCTATGGGACCATATATATCATACCCGATTGCTTTCACAATTGATCTCTTTATAATGAATGATGTTCATATTGTTTGCGATAAACACGAATGACTAAATTAAAGAAGAATGAGTGATCATCTATCATTGGCCGGCGGTAGGTGTTGGAGCACTCATGCCAACATTCTTTTAGCGATGTTCGCGGTGCGGTTTGGTTCGGTTTTGAGATTAAAAGTCATCTGAATCGCAAGATAAAAAAGCATGTGGTTTGATTTGGTTCGGTTGACTTTTAAAATACAATCTAAACCAAACCAAATCAATGCGGTTTGGGTTGGATCGGTTGTTGCAGTTTTTTTGAAACAATAATTTTTTTTGTTTCTAACAATAAAATCGAGTTAAAAAGGTAAAGCACAACATATTTTCACCAAACAACAAAAACCAAATTAAAAAGTGGCAAAAAATTAATTTTATTTTGTAAGAAATGTAAAATATTAAGATTTTATCATTCTCTAAAAGTTTAAGTAGCACATAAATACATTTTTGAAATAAAAAGTAAAGAAGAAACTTAACCAGAGAAAAAATACGTCATTTTATAAAAGCTTCCATTGAATTTCTATGAGTATTGATCTAGGTGACATAAATTCTAATTAGTGATTTTATTATGTTGCGGTTTGATTTGGTTTGATTCGGTTGGAAAAATGAAAACCACAAACCAAACCAAACCAAACCATGAGGTTGAGTAAAAAAGTGATCCAAATACATCCAAACCAAATGCGGTTTTTTGCGGTTTCGGTTTGGGTTGGTTCGGTTTGCGGTTTTTCTATTGGATTGGTTCGGTTTTGAACACTCCAGCTTTGTATTCTTTGAGGAAAATGATATACGTCCCGAAAAAAGCATAGCGACAGATTCACGATAGGCATAACGAAAAAATAAATAAACACCACAACATGCTTTATTCCACCAGAAACGGGATTACACCAAATCACTTTCAAACACATAAGCTTCGTGATGAATTTGTTCGGATTGTATAGCATGACTCATTCTTTAAATAGAACTTCGAAATACTAATAACACTCACCATTTTATTTAATAAAATTCATATAAATTTCACCACTTCATACATAATCTATTTGTAAAGTGTCAACCCCATAATAATTTTGTTCAATAAAAATATAAATGTCAAAAGAAAATGTTAAAAATCAAGTGTTTCTGACACTTCATCTTAACTATTTATTAGGTGCATGTTTGGCTCTATATGGTAGTATCTCTTTTAAGTTGCTCCCAGCTGACCCATGCATATCTCCTATTATCTTATAGAAATGATTCATGCAAGTCAACCTTCTTAAGAAAACCGTTTCTATGAAGACTTCTTTTCTTTAACATTGAACACGTCTTACTATATTTTTGAAAAAAAATTATATTTAAACATGGTGATCTGGATCTAAAATCATCTAATGCATTGCACAATAACACATGGCCTCACTTAAGTTAAGTGATGTGACATATATAGGTGACTTGGATCTCTCCGTCTTAATCATGGAATCGAGACCAATAATTAACACTAATTACAAATTATTCATAAGATCCTTCACATTTTTTTAATCAATCACCAATTTTCTTAAATTACTCTCTTATTCAGAATACTTTTTAAGAAATCAGATAAATTTTATTATTTTTTATAAAATTCTTTGTGTTTTTTCTTTAATACCTTTAACCATTTATTATTTAATTTTATTATATCTCTCTACAATAAATATGTAAGAATATTATTGACAAATCAATATTTAATGTTGCATTGAAACTTGAAATTGATAAGTAAAATGAAATAAAATTATTCTTAAAAAAACAACAAGTATTTTAAAACGGATAGAGTAAATCAAATTGCCAAGTTGCCAACGTCCCCTTTGCGAGATAAATCAATTGCAAAAGTAAAATATTATTTAGTCCGGTCCTATTTTTAAAAGATATTTTGATCATAAAAGTTAATGTATCTGCAGGGGCGGATGCATTTGAGGACTATGTGGGGCTAAAGCTCCACATGAATTTTTATTTTTTTTAATAAATAAAACATGTTAATATAAGATCTTTTGAATGTTTATTAATGATACCAAAAAATAATTATAAGAAATGAGGAATGACAGGTGAGAATAACTTATATCTAAAGTTATTAAAATTTGCAATAAGCATGATATTGATGTGCATATGGATGCACCGTATGCGTAAAGGAAGTAACTTTTCATTGAAAAACACAAATTATTTATTAAAAAGTTTTATATTTAATATTAAATACACAAGTTACAAGACAAACTTACCGTTTTAAATTTCTTAACATATACAAATTTGCACATGATAGAAAAACTCTTCTTATTTTTAATATAATTTACTATTGTTTTTTCAAAATTTTAGCCACACGTATACTAAATGTTTGGATCCGCCCCTGTGTATCTGGTCCAATTTTTAAGTCAGATACATCAACTTTTGTTGATACATATGTCTCTTGTAAATAGGATCGAAAAAATATAATTTTGCAAAATAGTGAAATGAGAATAAATACACTTATACAACTTATCTATACTATATCATATACTCCCTCGGGTCACATTTATAAACAAAAAATAATTTTTTAGGTCAAATTCATTAATTATTCAATATATCTAAAAAATTATTTTTTGTTTATAAATGTGACCGGTGTTTAATGAAAAGAAGTGTCCCACATACATTTCCTAAAATGAAAATATAATTATAGTAAAATTTCTTCTACAACTTTTACTAATTTCAACTTTTTCTTGCTTTCTAGCTGTCACACTTGACGCAAATATGAATTGAACCAAAACATCGAAAATGCTAAAAAAGAAAAGATGGGAATGTTGTGTGGTGTGATTTGGAAAGCAGCATGGCATCCAATGATGGTGATCACTCCCTATGCTCTAGGCTGGGGTACGTACGGATGGGTCGATGCCAGAGCAGTCGAAGATATATAATAATTAATAATTGGACAAATTATTCTCGGCGTAAAACAAATCAAAAGAGAGTTTAAATTGGAGTGTGAAAGTTAGAGGATTAAAATCTGATATATTCTCTCACTTTGTTAGGGTGATTTGCGAATGATTACACACAAGTATTAGAGAATGATTACTGTATTCAATCAGGACTTTATTAAATTATGAAATTGAATTGAATTTTACAATAGAGAGTTGCACTTTTATATTGGCATATGCTTTTTTTTTTTTTGGTAGATAGACGAAATGGCAAAACCATTATAAACTCACACACACGAGTGGAGGTACTGGGGTTCGAACCCCGGTCATGGCATCCGGCTTAACAATTTTGGGATTTTGCCAGTTAAGGTAGGACTTCTGAATTATATTGGCACATGCTTTAACTAACGATAAATAGAAAGTACTAACTAACAAGCATATAATTGAAATAATTTGAATTATTCTCGACACAAACGTGGAATTCGAAAGACCCAATTTGATCATAAATCACGACCCTACTTGTGAATGATCCACAATCCAACTACATAAACTATATTGTTTACAACAACGTTACATGATCTGCAAGACTCTCTTGATTTATTTTTTAAGAAACCATGACTCTCTCATAACAATAAGACATAAATTTGTGAGCCAGATCAAATTAATCACATCCAAATAACAATTTTAGACTCACCTTTACATTTCACCTATAAAATGATTCTCTCTTGAGCTAAAGGTAAGTTTTCTATTGCGGTAAAAAAAATTAAAACTCTCATTGATCTGAGTCTATGAAGAGTCATTGCATGTACACTACCCCATCTTTTGTGCTTCCAACCAACTCAGACCATATGTTACTTATTCAATCCATTTTATATCTCCAATTGGTTAAATTGATTTTGTTACCTTAGTCTAAGGGTATCAAAAATATATATGAGTTGCATTGCCATTCACAATCCATATCAAGGTCTGTACATATAATAAAGTTATCCAATCCAAAATTTGTATCCAAATTATACATGAGTGCAATGGTCAAAGTTTTGTTTGATTTCAAGATGGTTGGTTAAGATAAGCTTTTAAATCAAACCAATTATAGTGATGATATTGGTGGCCTCCTTTAAAGTCCATGGGATAAGATCACAAATCAATTCTTAATAGGGACACAAGCAACACGACAGGTCATAATTTCGGCTAAAGATGGTACCATACCATGAATGAAAAGAAATGTCCCAAATCAACTTTTTTATAAGAAGAATATTTGTGATGGAATATCCAAAGGCATTGGAACCATAGGACGTGACCGACCGTTGGACCACCCACATTGTACAAATCGTAAACTTCTTGATGCACTTCTAGTTTTGACTTTTGTTTTTTAAGTTCATGGCATTTTTTTTTTGTTGATGCTAGATTTATTGTTAGACTTTTTAAATGGTAATCTTTGACCTCACATACAAATAAAACCAAGTAGGAGTCTAATTAGCTTGACAATGTCAACCACTAGTCCTTCAAAAAAAAATGTCAACCACTTAAGAAATCTTTTCTGGCTCAAAATTATTTTTTTGGTACATTTTTTTTATTACTGCTCTATGTCAATTTGTTACCCGTTAAAATTTAGAGTTTATCTTGGGACAATTTCTTTTTTTTTAGAGCCCTTAGAAGATGTAGCCCTTAGTGGCGTAGTTAGAACTCAAGTTTAGAGGATGCAAACTTATTAACGTTGATTAATAATTATTACTCCCTGCCCTTAAGTATAAGTTTTTTTTTTAACAAACTAAAATAATTTATATTAACAGCAATGAATCACCCCGCATAAGGTGTGCAAAAGGTGAAACAACCAACAATATTTACAGAACAAGGCGCCAAATTAAGGAAAGCACCGTCAAAAAGACAAAAAACTAGTGGACACCCATTCACAAAAGAGGATGTTTCCACCAATCATGATAACTGTAACTAAAGGCTGCCTGTTTTGATTTCAACCATAAGAATGAATTTAGCTTGACTTTTTCTAGGGAGAATAGAAGGGTTAGAGACCACATTATTGAATACACGATTGTTCCTTTCCTTCCAAATCACCCAAACAAAAGCAAACCAAATTACCCTTAGATGAAGATGTGTAAATCTAGGCAAACCAACCATATGAATAAACTGCAAAAAATGATGTCGAAGCTCACCAACAAGAACCGATGAAATACCTAACCAATGTAACAGTACAAGTGACCAAAGAGAACTGTGGATATTGCAACCCAAAAATAGATGTTTTGCCGTTTTCAAGTTACCGCACGCTGTCGGACACGCCGTGTCAGTTGCTTGAATGACCCTCCGCGTTGCCAAATTATCTTTTGCAGACAATCTATCACGAAGGAGACGCCACATAAACAAGGACACCTTTGATGGAATAATCTTATGCCAAACGTCATCTACCAAATGCCTATCGACTGCTGCCCCTGAAGTAGTAATAAAGTGATATGTTCCCTGAACCGAATAACCATGAATATGGTCTAGTAACCACCGCCATGTATCATGAAATGTATCCTGCAATACAACATTGAGTAACATAACAAAGCACTCCTCCACACTCTCATCCTCTCATGCCAACAAGCGGCGTCTCCACTCCCATGCCCCCCTCCCCCAACTTCCCAACCTAACCGACCCATATCCTCCACCGTGCACTCCTTATTCACAGCCAAATCATATAGGCGAGGGAATTTAAGTCTCAAAGGAATATCCCCCATCCAAATATCATGCCAAAATAAAGTGTCCCTACCATCACCCACAACCCGCCTTATGTTATCCTCAAACCAACTACCAATACCCTCACCATACCCCTCACGGACCCTACATAACATCTGTCACCATACCAAACATCGGGCCCCCTTCCTTCAACCGCCCCCACCTCACTGTATCTAGTTTTCAAAACTCGATACCATAACCCCCCCTTATCAGTCAACATCCTTCAGCACCACTTCCCCAATAAAGAAGTATTAAAAGCTCCCACCCTCCTCACTCCCAAACCACCATCCTCCTCTGGAGTACAAATAGACTCCCAATTAATCTAGGCTATTTTCCTATAATTTTCAACACCCCCCTAATTTTTTATTTTAAAAATAGATTCAATAGAAGAAATTATACCTGCAGGGGCTTTGAAAAAGGAAAGAAAGTAAACCAGAAGAGAGGACATGACAGCCTGCAGGAGAACCAGACGCTCACCAAAGGAAAGGAACTTGTTATTCCACGACGACATGCGAGTAACAATACGATCGACAATAGGTTTCCAAAAGGATAATTTAGTAGAGTCACCACCAATAAGGAGTCCCAAATAACGAGTTTATATTAAAAAATATTGATAGTGTAGTTAATGTGTTTATTTTTTGTGTAATAAAAAAATGTAACAAAAAAAAAGATGTGGTTATTTTGTGTGAGAATATTATGACATTGTCATATGTGTATGGTGTTTTTAATATCGATTTTTCATGTCCTCATGAGCTTAACTCAGTTGGTATGGATAATACATAATATATGCAAGGTCCGGGGTTCAAACCCCGGGCACCGCAAAAAAATAATATGGACTTTTCATATTCAAATACAGATTAGTGGTAGAGGCATTAATTAATGTTATGTTTTTTTTGAGCAATTAATGTTATGTTTGAAAATATATTATTAAATACATCTAAAAAATGAAAGATGACTTCTATTTATGGACAAATTTTTTTCATTCAACTACTCCATTCGTCTCAAAAGAATAGTTGTTTAAGATTTGTGTACGATTTTTAAAGAAATGATTGATTGTGTTGATTTCAAAGATAAAATTAATGTCGTTACTAAAATACATATATTGACTGTAGTTATTGGAGTAGTTAAGTTGGATGAAATTCAATAAATAAATGTATAATAGTGGAAAAAAAATACTGCATTGATATTCTAAAGTGACAATTATTTAAAGACATGAAAAAAATATTAAAGAGACAATTATTTTGAAACGGATGAAGTCATATTTATAACTATAATATACTCTCTCCGGTTCTAAATATAAGAGAAAAATATTTTTTCAGGTTTATTGAATAAATTAATGTATTTGGACTACAATGTAGACTAAATACATCATTTATTCAATGAATCTAAAAAAGAATTTCTTCTTATATTAAAGACCGGAAAGAGTATAACATTGTTATAGTATAGATTTGTGTATTATAGAGTTGATACATTGTGGATGGAGTTCTTCACTGAATGAGATGGAAGATAAAAATCTGTACCACATCAATGAGAGTAGAGCTGGGAGTGGCCATATAAAGTGTATACAGTGTGTTTTTTTTTCAGCGGCGGCGAAACTTAATTTTAAAAGAATTGATTTTATTTAAAAGTGTGTTTAGAATAAAGTAATTATGTTTGAATAACTTCAAAGTAAAAGTGATTTATATTAATGATGTTGTTTGAACTGATGAGGCAATATGTCAAACATCTACAAAATGGTAGGAGTCTTTGATGGTAGTTTTCTTTGTCCAAACTCTTTTTTATCCTCAACAGTTTGTCAAAAGTCTAACCAACTCGAAGAAATCAATCGCAATACAAACCGCAACTTGGAGAATTCTTTCCAATCAGGATTGTGGCAACGCATTACAAGCCTAACGCTCTCTCTTTCTCTCTCGTTTAAGTTTTGAAAGTGGTAGGAGACTTTAATGGTTGTTAATAAGGGCACTAAAGGAATTATGAAAATGTTAACTGACAATTGATTTGGGGCTGAACGTGGAAGCTAGGATTTTTGGCTTCTTGCAAAATTGATTCTAGAAGACAGAATCAATTGTTGAATAGGAAACCAAACATACCAACAAAAGGGAAGAATCACGTTTAAGGGTTTAAAGGTGAGTTTGGGGTGCGCAAACGCGTAACCAAACAAAGATAATAAATTAAAAAATTATGAAACATGTTACATGCCAGAGATATTTCCAAATAAATTCATAAGAGTTTCGTTGCTTGATCTAGTGGCAGTACATGCTGGAAATATATTTAAGGTCACTGGTTCAATTCATGCCCAAGATCCGAATCTTTGACTCTAAGTTCATATAAGGGGTGTTTTAAATCGTTGGCAGCCTTTTCTCTCCCATGAAGGGAATTCATTATACATCTCATTTACATCCAATATCTAAAAGTTGGTGGAGCGAATTGACTCTAATATCTTGCATGCTCATACTCGCTCTAGTGACTCTGTTACTTGGTCATCTATTCTCCGTGCTAGAAATATTTTAAAGGACAACTTCACTTGGCGTGCTGGGTTGAGTTCTTCCTCTTTATGGTTTCCAATTGGAGTTCTCTTGGCTTCATAGGGTCCCTTGCACCCATCATTGACATCCATGATTTACATTTGACTGTTAAATATGTTTTCTCCACAGGCAACCTTCCTACACATACTCTCGTCCACTGTCTCAGATTTCATAAATAATATTCATCTCAAGCTCAATGCATTGCTAGAGGACACTTTCATCTGGATTCATCACAAAAATGGCATATATACACTAAGAGTGGGTATGCTTGGATGTTGACTCGTACAGAACCAATTGTATCTTCTACTTCCCCTCGTTATGGCATCACTCCGGCTTTACTCATCCTGACTTCTTCTCTAATGAAGACGTTATAGATTGGATCAAGAATGGGGTGATGGGTTCTCGCTCCTTCTCCTTTGCATTGACAATTTGGTGGACTTGGAGGAATAGAAGCGTGATGTGTTTAGGCAATGAGAATTGGTCCAACGCTCAATTATCCTTCAACATTCAAGGTATGATTGCTACTCTCAAAGCTTGTTACTCTTGCAACTCTAATAGTATTGAGGAAGATAATCTTGTCAAATGGAACAACAATATCCACTCTTGTGTCATCCTTAATGTTGACGGAAGGTGCTTGGGCTCTCCTACAAGGGCTGGTTATGGAGGAGTTTTAAGAACTTATGTAGGTTTTTACTTGTCAGGTTTCTCTAGTTACATCCGAAATTCTTCTGATATTCTGTTTGCTGAACTTTATGCTATATACCAGGGCCTTTTGCTGGCCAAGAACATGAGTATTTCTGATTTAGATTGCTACTCTGATTCTCTTCATTATATCAACATCCTTAATG
>Ga0315914_1006377_pt1 | contig 16729 bp, 13 predicted proteins | sample MpolenodulesMG_FD_203920 | JGI IMG/M metagenome (GOLD analysis project Ga0315914, IMG submission 203920) | Medicago polymorpha root nodule microbial communities from Los Angeles, California, United States - elongated nodules | ecosystem: Host-associated > Plants > Roots > Nodule | place: USA...
TATATATATATATATATAAAATTTACATTTTGTAGATCATGGTATAATAATAATTATACTAAAATATAACTTACTTTGCTCCAATCAAACAAGTGTTGTTTGTGGGGATCACAATCTCCTTCTAGCTTAGAACATTTGTTGCTAGGCCATAAACCGTGTAGGGTGAAGTTTATCGGCAATGAAGGGATACATTGTTTACTATTATAATGTAAATACTTACAAAATCCTGATGGCCATGTTTCAGCCAACATAAAATGATCAAACGAAGGTAAAACTGGAGGAGGTGGTGGTAATTGAGGAGGTGGTGGAGACCTTAACCTACTTCTTCCAAGTGTTTCCGCTAAAAGACGTGGATCAGAAGGAAGAGGGTCAGCAGCCAACCCAACATTACATGAAAAAGCAAGAATGACTAATATGATTGAAATGGTGTTGGCCATGGTCATTGGAATAGCTAGTACATAGGTATTTTGAAGGTTGGGAGTTTGTGGTTTTGCTAGACCTCCTAGCAAGTCATTTTATAGGTAGCTAGGATATAGTCATTTTGGTTAAAGAAATAAACAACAATTAACACGAGTTAACAAGTTTTTTTTAAAAAAAATTAATAGCAGTAATTAAAACCTTAATTAGATGAAAACAAATAAGGGAAAATAAGAACACTAATCTAAATGTGTCAATTTGGTAACACTAAATTATCAAAATGCAACACTGCTAAGTGGTGCGACTTGTCATTTCGTCGAATTAGATGAGCGTTATTTTTTACAACACTGCTAAGTGCGCTATTTTTTATCCACTAATTTGCTTGGTTTATATTGATTTTCACTTTTCTTTGCACTTATTGTTTTTTTAAATAATAACTTTAATAAACAAAAGGCTAAATATTTTGTTTCAAGGTCGCGGTTTTGTTCGATGTTCTCTTTGAGATTACGTTCACTGGATCGATGTGGTTCCATAAATTATCTTTAGATTTAACTTTAGTCCCCTAAAATTGTTGTTCAATTTTGTCATTTACTCGATGTTCTCTTTGAGATTAGGTTCAAGGGTTCGATGTGGTTCCATAAATTATTTTTAGATTCTCCTTTGGTCCTCTAATTTTTTTTGTTCAATTTCGTCATTTAAGTTACGAGCGTTATACATTTTGATCTCATAAGTTTTTTTTTATCATTTTGCTTCTTTAACTTATAAATTTTGGACAATTTCCTTCTTAAGTTACAAAACAGAACTGTCAAATGCTTGTAACTTAATGACCAAAATAGAACGAAAAATTTTAAAATACCTTTATGTCCAACGTTTGGAAGTTAACAAATTAGAAAATATTTAATATTTGGATTACGATATCATAGTATGAAATTTTCACCGTTGTTTAACAATGACTAACCTTTATAGGGGGTTTGCGGAACACATAAGGTTGGCTGTCCTTTCTCAGCCGACTTTTTTTTATAAAATAATGTCAAGATATATTAACTATATTAATTAAATAAAGTAAAGATGCTCTATAAGAATAATAATATTTTTTCATAGAAGAAGAGAAGAAGAGAGAAATTATTTTTATGACCTTGCCAGCATGAGCAAGCGAGAATCCTAAAGTTGGGAAATAAGTTCTTCCCACACATTAGCATAATCAAAATGTGTCAGTTCCAGCATACTCTTACGTGCTTAATTAAATCTCATAAAGGCCAAGTATCAAAATTAAATGGACTATCATCGTTTGTTTCTAATTTGAGCTTGTTTCCATAATTTCCATAAAGACATGCAAATGTTGATGTGTTGCATCTTAATTTTTGTTTTTGTTTTTTTGAACAGGCAAAAATGGATCTTATATTAACACCAAAAATGTTGTTTCTTCCGCACAAGACGTGCTAAAACAAAACAATCAAAATTACACAGTATGTACAAACATGACGACAAGAAATAGATTCCAAGAGAAGTTAGAAGATAAATTCATGATTCCATGTAATTTGAGAATTCGCAATATTTATAGTGTAACTAAAAATAATTTCAGTGACCGAATGGGATACCTATTAACTATCGATGTTTACGAGATTAAGCATTCTCCATTGAAGATGGTATTATGGTTTATGGTTCAGTTTGGTTAAATTTTTGTTAAAAAAAACATTTAAAACATTTTTTTTTCTTCGGAAAACTAAGAACAGGGTAGAATAACACAAGCATGTGGACTCTTACAATCACGTTTAAATATTTCTTTTGAATTTTTTTAATATTACATTAAAAAATAAATTTTAAAGGAATATTCATAAAATAAAATAAAACATGAATCAAGAACCACAAAAAGACATCTAGTTTTTTTAGTTAATTTTAATATTCCTTAGAAAATTTGAAAAAACAACGGTTTAAGAGTTTTTTTAACAAAAACTAAACACAAGACAGAGAAATTCTAATGAGATCAAATACATATTTAACCTTATTGAAATTTACTTTTTTTTTTTGAGAGATTATTGAAATTTACTGAAAAACAAGTTCTTCAATCAAAATCCTATCAAAAAAGTTCTTCAATAAAAATTTAATCAGTGCAATATAATTTGGTAGTATATGTCCTATCATTTAGTGCAATATAATTAATGGATACCAATTCAAATTATATAGGATTAATTGTTAAAATTGGTCTGCAATACACACGAAGTCTGAACCCATTTAGGGTTGGCCTAGTGGTTGGATTGGGATCTTGGAGTTTGCTCTTACAAAGGTTTCAGGTTCGATTCCCTCTGGTGCTAATTTCGGTGGGCTAAGTCCATACAGAGCTTGCTCTGGCTTTAAACGGGGTCCTTGCAAGTGGGCGGTGGAATTGTTCCCCTTGGATTAGTCGATTCTTGGATCGGATACCGAGTTTTCAAAAATATACACGAAGTTTGAAAGATGATCGTCTAAACAAACAAATTCTACCCATGTAGATTGAAATTCTTGCTATTTTTGCCCTTCTATTTTTCCCTTTAGACATAAAGTCAAGAATAGTGATCTAGAGGTTGAAATTTTTTTCGTAAGTTTTTGTCAGCTTACTTAAAGTATTAAAATATGGGTTTTCACGTAAAATTAGAATTTTTTGACACAGATAAATTAATTATAAATTTTTAAAGTGCCAAAAACTAAATAAAAAAAATTGAATCGAATTAGAAATCGAATTTCGAGATGATTGTTTGTAGAGACAAATAAAAAATACGTAGGAAGGATCTACAAAATTTCATAGCATTTTAAAGACGCCTCTATTTATTTTAGTTTTCCGACAAAAAGTGCAAAATTGCAATTTTGTTCATATTAAGCATATATTCACGAGTCAAATTTTGTTTCCTTATTTTGTAGACATGGTTAGAATCTAGTAAGAAACTTCACCATTAAATTTTGTAGCTTGCAAATTTACACCTTAGTGTTTTTAGGTGAGTGTAAATTAACAGCCCCCATTCAATGAAAGAATACCAAAATAGTAGCATAAAAGATCAAAGCCGATATATAAAGAATATTGTTTGAATCAAAGTAGTGTTGATTGAAGATTCAACAAGAAGATGAACTTCATGATTAATTGACTCATCCTCTCTTTACCAGTGTTTTCAGCAAACTATGGGCTAGTTCTGATTATTACAAGCAAGACCGAACTAGAAATCTCAGGGCATGTTGTGAAAAGGTTTTGATCAAAAACGGTTTGAAAACGCCACGAAATGGACTCAGGTTACTTAGAGAGAAAGACGGGTTTTAGAGCAAAAAGACATTGTCTCTCGACAGGTTTGAGATTGCAAGATTAAATGAGCCTGTCGAAATTACAGGCTAACATCCTCGTCACCAGAAAAAAATTTAAACGAAATTTAAAGATTCAAGGAAGAAGAGGTCTCCTCTTAAAGTCATGTCACAAAATGCACACTGAGTTGTGTTACATACCTTAAGTATTTACTTAAGCATTACACCTCAAAACAAGTTATGCAAACATTTTGAGGATCACAAAACCTGCTAAAAGTGTCATTCTATCATTCTATCAAAGCTTTTCAAGATATTATGAAGATTCAGGAATGATCTTCAAATAGTTTCTAAAAGATTTTAAGGAAAAGACATACAAGTTTCCTTCAAGAGAATGATTGGTTTACCTTCATGAGTACATATTTGCCTAAACTAAAAAATCTCAAAGATACTCAATGAACAAGAAACAATGTGTGCAATCACCAAGGAGAATCCTGACAAGTATTGTATCATCAATAAAATAATTCAAGGTTAGTTGACCAAGAAGATATTGGCATCTCATGTAGAAGAGAACATTGTTAATTCTGATGAAAGAATGTTATTATGATGAAGATGCTTATTACACTCGAAATTATTTGCAATTGTTCATTAATGATATTTATTGAAGAATTATCAAAGAAAAAAATTCAAGATCATATGAATGAAAATTTTATCATAAAAGACTTAGGATGATCCAAAAATCTTCATCAAAACAAAGGAGCAAAAATACAAGCATATGCTCAAGATTTGAATAATTAGGATCAAAACAAATACATTAATTTTGTCTCACTAAAAAAAGACATAAATAACCTATGACACAATGACATAAACATAAGGTACCAAATGTTAAATGATTCAAAAATAAAGGGTTAAATGATTTCAATCCTTAAAAGGAAAATAAATCAGCTCAAGTAACATCATGCAGAACGTTATGGTCGTCTATCGAGAACGTTTTGGTCATGTCACGAAGGAATAAATATGACATCATCAAAAACAATTAAGATGACATTAGCACGTCACATCAACCACTCTCATCAACATGTTACATCAAACACTCTCAAGCTAGCTAGAAACCCGCTCCAGCAAGTTAACAACTTGCAAACACTATCATTATTTACTTCAAAAGCGCTTGGTACACTAGAACGTTCTAGACTCAACAAAAAGAACAATATGGACATTGTTTATCTCCAAGAAACCAAGGGGAGTGTATCCCACATGGAAAAACGCAAGGTAGACAAACTCGCGATCCAACTCGTAGGATCGTCTGAGTTTGCGATCTCACCTCCCCTTGCCGTGTTGGAAAGTCGTCGAAATCGGAAATTGGTTGGCGCGGCTTAGATCGTCATTGAAAAACGCATAATCGTTTGTATCGTATGATTCCGGAGATTCAGATTTGTTACCCATAAATCCGGGTTCGCGGGTCGGTTCGCGACCCGGTTTGTGTTTTGCTAACAAAAATCCGGTTTTTCGGGTCGGGTTCATAACTAGGATTTATTCAAAACGTTTTTTTGCGAACAGAAGAAAAACGTGTCCAACAACTTTTTTTTATGAGCTAATCATCAAAGCTTCTCATTTTATATAAATAGAGGAAGACATGAGTGATAAATGCAAGAGTTTGAAAACAAGAAACATTCCTACATACTTAAATCATCACTATTCATAAACTCTACACAAACAGACAAACAAACAAACTTCAACTCTCTCACTGACCAATCATGAGTTGAGAAGCCTTTGAATCTAATAGATTGGTTTCAAACATAGGTGGGGTTTAACATGGGAAAGGGGAGTTGTTTCCCACCATAGGAAAGTAAATTTTAACCACTAGATCAAATAAAGAGCACACAATTTATCATAGTCCCTTCGCACTATATTATTCTTCCACGCCATCTTCCAACACTATTCTTTCTCCTTCATGCCACACCACCACCACCAACATCAAACCTATCGTCCCATTTTTTTCCAAAAGAATTTAAAAGGATAATATTGTCTCAATTTTAATCCCATTGCATACTGCACCACCTAATGTTAATGTTTTAAAACGTTTTTATTGTTCTTTAAGGCATTTAATTGTTTCTCTCGACACATTTGATGCCTAACCCACCACCACCAGAAATCAAATCAATCGTCCCTTCTATTATCTTTCAATTTTTCTTTTTTTAATTCGAACCGGAAGTGGTGACCGAAAACTAGCCGTCGGTGGTGTGCGGTGGATCTCCTAATTTTAATCACATTGCATACTGCATCACCTAATAGGTAGAACAATAGAAATATCTTACGATGAAGAGCACAAATCTAATGTATGTTTTTCTTATAAGCATGTTCATGGTGGCCGGAAATGGTGACTGGAAAACTAGTCGGCGGTGGTGTGTGGTGGCTCTCTAGCAAGGTGCCCAGAATGCAAGAAGAAGTAGAACAACAGAAGTGTCTAACGATGAAGAACACAAATCTGATGTTTGTTTTTCTTGAACATGTTCAAGGTGCCCGGAAGTGGTGACCGGAAAGAAGGAGGAAGTTGAAAAGGGAGAAATCCGAGACCATGGAGAGAGAAAACATGAGGCAGGAAATGGAAAATTGCAGGAAAGCATGAAGTAGTAAAGGGGTAATTGATGACTGCTTTTATTTTTCTTTTCTTTTGTCACCCATTTTTAGATGCTACAACAGAGGAGAGGGGAATTACAGGAATGATATACTTTGAAGACAATGGAGGTTGAAGTTCAATATTAAAGAGAGAAAAAAAAAATATAGTGTGGGCAAAACAAGCTAAAATCAATACACCTGTTTATTCTAACAGTTAAAAATAAACTTTTCCATGGTGGGAAAAAAACTTTCTTTTCCCATGCTAAACTCCACCTCAAACATAATCTAATTTTAAGTGCAAATATCGCAATCTCTTCATCTTTATCACACTTCACTTTATGGATCACATGTTCTAAGCTTGTTCATATCATTATACCCTCAAACACGAGTCAAGTGTAATTTCAATCCCAAAAACTCTCATCGTAATCATTGTACCCCTCTCTCAAGTCTATTTGTAATAGTAGTTTGAGGACATTGTACCAACTTCTCTAGTGCGAAAGCAAGATAATTGTAAATCCTGTTAAGGTTGATAATACAGAGTGTAAGAAACTGATCTAGTGCAATCAAGAAGAATATTGTTGATCTGGTCCACATTGGGAGAACCAGGATAACTTTATTGTGTGATGCTCTTACCCTTATCTTTCATTATTTGTCTTAAACACAAATAACACACAATCACATTCATAATATCGTCATTATACTATCCAGAAAGATCTGGTACTTATCGATTTAACTATCTAATATTTATCATTATGCTATCTATAATGATCTGGTTATATCATTATACTATCCAGAACAATGTGATCCTTATTAATGATCATTATACTATCTAGAACAATCTCGCCGTTATATATTTAATTTGTTGATGAATAAAAGTGGAATAAATGAATCGAATCAAATCAAAGGGTTCGTGTGGCTTCATGTTCCAATTACAGGTTTCATAATAATTCATTCTTCTTATTGAACAAAAATAATAGACAGAGAAAAAGAAAGAGAAAGAGAAAATTGTCAAAAAATTGTTGCAAAATAATTGTATAAATATCATTTCTCATTTTTTTAACGTGTTTGATAAGCTTTAGTGACTGTGAATTAAGTTTCAATCGGTACCATCCAAATATCCACTTTCCTTTTAATTCTCAATTTCAATTAAAGTTCAATTCTTTTAGTTGAATTAATAGAATTCAAAGAATCTCATGGTAGCTAAAATTTCAGAAAACTTTTGTTAAATTTTTCGATGTATAATTTTGATTCCAAAAATCTTTTGTAGAGGTAAAGTCACAGTGACTCTAAAAGGATTGTAAATTGTCAATTTTCATGGTTTATTGGGGTTTGGGGGTAAAGGATTATAGGGTATTCTCTCTATTGTTGGTGCTTGTATTTTCTTTCATCGTACGTCTTGTGTTCGGATCGATGATTCTACAATAAATTTACACGTTAAAATAAAAGTAAATTTCTTTTTCATTTTCTCCTATATTTTTTCTTCCTAAAATCTTTCATTCTAAACTCACAAACAAAACTTAATTATCTATCTTATTTATATACTATTTACACACTTCTTCACACAACTCAACACTCCATTATATGTGAATCAGTTCACCCTTCACAGCAACTATGATAAATAACGCCACTTATGAATTCATGAGTGACAAAGAAATTTGAAAAGAAAAAAAAAAACTATATATTGCATGAAAGAAAAGACTGTATATATACAATAACTATTCACAGAAATTCCTAAAAAGGAAAAAACTATATACAACAACGGTCCATTGTATTTGACTATTTTCCAATACCAAAAACAAAAAAGAAGAAGAAAAAGGTTCCCTTTGTTACGCAAACACAGCATAAGAATTATAAAATCATAGCTAGCGCGTGTTCTTCAAATTCATTCACAAATAAAGAACAAAAAAAAATAAAAATAAAAATATTCACTACGAGCCTTAAGCAGCTTTTGACATAACAGAGAGCCGGCTCGGCTTCGCCTGAAAAGCTTCCCGGCGGCGAAGTTGTTGCGGTGAAGGTCGAATCAAATTCGTTAACGTTCTCTTCAAAATTTCACCTTCTACACCGATTCGAATCAACGAATTCTTCATCGCCGATCGTCGAAGATTCAGCGTTCTACTTCTTGACAACGACGTGATTTGTTGCCGTTGTTGTTGAACTTCTTTCTGCTGTTGTTGTTGTTGTTGATGAACTTTTTCTTGTTTCTGTTGCCGTTGCTGTTCTTGCTCCGCCATGCGTTTATGATACGAGCACCGAAACGAACCTGCGTGTGTCGTAGGAGAACACATGCATCTCCTCGCAGTCTTCGTAGTCGTGGACGATGATACCGCGGTGATCGATTTAGGTCCTGGAGATTCCGGTCGTTGTTCGATGGAGAATCTGACAGTGGAAGAAGGTGATGGTGGAGACTGTGGTGTAGGACGGTGACCATACGGTGAGGATTGCATCATGACAGGAGAAGCTCTTGGAGTGAAAGTTGATACGGATGAAGAAGCGAAGTGTGAATACGATGAGGTTTCGGATCTTGAGGAACGAAAAGCCATGGTCATTGTTGAAGGTTTTTAGAGAGAGAGAGAGAGAGAGAGAGTGTGTGTGTTAGGGTTTGTGAGTGAGAAAGTGAACAAGGTTTTAGACGGTTAGGGAAGGAAACGTGAAATTCGAAATTCAGTTACGTAACAAATTGAAGAATCATCGGTAGGGTTTATTTATATAGAAAAGGAGCTAGAACAAAGGTGGAAAACAGTAATTGTGTTACCTGTCTCATATAATAATAATATATATATATTTTTATAAAAAGATTGTAACAAACAAAAAATCTTTTAGAAAATGATTAAGAAAAATTATATATAATAATTTGTTTTTCTAGTTATGATATTTTTTAGCAGGTAAAGAATTGTACCTAAGTTTTTTCCTATCTTTTATAAAAAGATTTAGAAAAATTTATTATTGAAAAATATTTTTTTGAACAATATTAATATTGATATTTTTTTAACTAAATGTCATTGACTTTATTAGTCAAAAATACATTAACTTAGTGAAATAAATTAATTCAATTTACGGTCAAAATTAGAGTTAATAATCACATATAATTTGTCACAATTTTTATTTTCAAAGTGATATATATTAATCAAATATTCAACAGAATTTAGTATAATTTTAAATATTATTAATCAGGTGTCACAAATCTAGTAAAAGGTGGGTATCTATAAAATAATTCAGAAAACGGAAAAGTGGAAGTTATTATTTTATGTTACGTGGTGGATCTGCTGAGCAGACATGAAATTGAAGGGAAGATTATCTTTTAAAAAATGAAAAATGTCATTATCAAGACGAATCATAGTTTTTGTAAATCATTTTAAACTATTTTTTATTTTAGACCGACATGTCGACATTAGATTAGTAAATTATGCCACGGCCAGGAATAAAATAGTATTAGTATAGTTCAATAGTTTATTTGACACGATCAATGATAAAGAAACTGTAGTGAAACTAGGAAGCAAGAATAGTACGTGTGTGGAGGAAAATTATGGGATATTGTCTCGAAAAGAAACTTATACAAAGAACGTAACAAGTGATAATTGAGCATGTTTAATGTGGTGTTAGCTCACTAGCTTAACCCTTCTTTTGACAAAACTAGCCGAGCCTTCTTATAAACTAGACTCTAACCCGTACGATGTACGGGGTTTTGTAGAGTTTCATATATAAGTATCAGTTGAAAGGAGAAAAAAGGGTACGAAACCATTTGAAAAAAAAGGAAAAGGAATTAATTGATTTTTTGAAAAGGGAGTTTAATATTGGATATCATGTTGTGGAAGCCAAATAATATCACAAAAATAGCAAGTGACTTGGCGGTTAAAAAGCTTTGAAGTAACCAAAATGGCATGGGTTCGAATCTCTGTAGAGATTTTTTCATAAATATTTTTCAAAACCCTCAAAAAAGGCGGGATTAGGGTTAATCAGTGTTGCTTAACATTTAGATATATAAGGATTTATCAACATAATGTTTTTTTTTTCTTTTTTCAAATATTATTAAGAGAGTATATGTTTGGCAATGTCAAATCGCTAGCTTATAGTTATAAGAGATAAATTCGTTTAACTTTGTAGGATCAAAGTTGTACTATTTGGTAAGAGTTTTATCTTAGGAGTTTATAGCATTTTCACGAGTTTATAAAGTGATAATTGATCCGATTTATAAATATATTTTCATGTCATATGTATGAACTCTTAGCACACTCTATCATGTTTAGGAACATGAACGAATATTTAGAACATGATTCAAATGGTTTGATAGAGATAATGTGATTGTAGATGGTCCAACAGATCTTGAATATGATATGATATCATCTTAAAATGTGAGTATATTTAATTTTAATCCTATATATATGTCTCGTGAGATGAAGATTAACTATACATTTTAGATTATATCTTATTTTATGTGAAACTTTTTTTTAACTCATAATAATAACAAATTCATAAAAATATCGTTAATTTTTTAAAGTTTCTAATCTTTTTCGTGAGGCAAAAGTCAATTTCAAGGCAAAGGTTACAATTGTTGAATGTGCTTAGAAAGATTGGTAATTATTTAATGCTGTCTTTTTGAGAAAGGATAAACGCTAAAGTTTGTTTAGGTAAAAGAATGCTAGTAAACAAATACTAGTAATATAAAATATATATAATTTGATAGATGAAGAAACAATTAGCTATAATTTGATTTGTGGTGTGACACCTAAGCAGTATTTAACAAACATTGGGCGAGTAATACCCATTGTTTGTTTGTGTCAAGATATGAGATGAGAATGCTGTGGGATGCTTTGTTGAACAACCTTGGAATTTAAAATTAAGAATAAAAAATAATTTTTGGCTTTGAACAAGACTATAAAATAATCTTAGGTTATTTTATTGTATGTTATTATCGTTACAATTTATTTTGACTTAATAATTAACGTGCCGGCCCACAATTCCTTTTAAGCGGTAATCGGCGCCACGCATTACTACTGTTGTTGAATGAAGTACTACGTGTTTCTTCTTTCTATACACTCATAACTATAACCATAATTAATTCCTTGCTAAGATTTAAATGTTTATAAGGACAACACGACAAAAATAATAAAATTGCTATTAAAATATAAAGTTGGATTCATCTATTTATATGTGAGTTCTCAATAATCATTGTTATTTGGTCCATTTAAAAAAAATTAGACATTTAAAATTTATGATTTATATGATATGTTGAGATGAGTTAGAACAATTTTTACACTTCTTGACAAGTTTTTGTTAAAAAAAAAAACACCACTTGACACGTACTACCATATACACTGACATTGAGGTTGAACTTTAAACCTTAAGGCTTATTTCGTGTGCCCCAATCCACTAATAAGATTATTTATTTAGAAGATTCTTTTAGAAAGGATGAAGTTAGAGGTTAAAATAATCATTTATATAGTATGTTAGTTCTTTCTTATCAAATGAAGAGGCTTTTAGAAAGGATGAAGTTAGAAAAAAGGAAGACAATAATAATATAGTATGAATATGAGATAGAGTTGTCATCATTTCTCTTTTTTATTTTCCATTCCCTAACTGTTTCACCCTAGGTGTGTATGTGTTTTCTTTGATCAAATTCTAACAAGTGGAATGGAGAGTCTAAAGTTCTAGGATCCAAAACTTTAGTGTGTGTTAGAATTGAGGGTTTAGGAGGGAGAAAGAGATGAGGGTTTACTATTCTTTTTTAAATTACGTACATTATAAAATGATTTTTAGAAAATTGAGTTAACAACATGATAAATTATCATATAATACTTCAAAAATATAAAAAAACATTTTACATTGTTTGTAATTTAAAAAATAAAAGTGAGTCTTCCCCTCCCATCCTCTCCTAAACCCTCAATCCAAACACACCCTTAACATCTCAATATGCTTTAATTTTTCTTGCATATTGAGTGAAGGTGGCAAGCTCGAGTGAGAATCTTGGCAATAGTTTTGGAGGAAAACCATTGGTTCTTGAAAGAAAGAAAGATGGATGAAGTAAACAAATGAAGGTGATCTTTGCCTTCCAAAATGTCATGGAAGTGGATCAAAATATATTGCAAGAATTGGCTAATGATGCAACTAATGCTCAAAGTGCAGTCTGTAAAGATTCAAAGAAGAACGACTTCAAAACCTTGTTCTTCCTCCATCAAAGTGTGGACACAATCAATTTCAAAAAAAAAATTGAGAATGCAACCGCATACAAAGAAGCCTGGAAAGTACCGGAGAAAGTCATGTTGGTGATGACAACTCAAGAAGGTACAATTGCAAACATTGTGATGGCAATTTGAGCTTTTGCAAAATGGAACTAAATGAGAATATCTTTGAATATTTCAATTGAATAACAGTCGTGGGAAACCAGGTGAAGACGTGTATGATCAAAAAATGGTGAACAAGGTAATGGCTTAATGCACACTCTTTCCTGAAAAATTGGTTACAATGAAGTTGCAATTGAGGAATTAACGGACTTGTCAGTTATGAAAGTTGACGAATTTCAGTGTTTTCTTCGGAAGCTCATAAACGAGTCTTGGAGAGAAGCAAAGAATTTATTATTGAGAAAGCATTGTAAGCGCTCACATCTCCAAAGGGATGTGGATAGAAGTGAAATGAGGATACACGTTTTAGAAAGGAGGCAATCAACATATGCAAGACAATTCAAGAGATGTCCATGATCTTGTTGAATCTTCAAGAGACAATTCAAGAAATAAGCCACAAACAAAACAAAGATTTAGTGTTATGATTGTTAGAGATAAGGACATTTTGCAAATGTGTGCTAAACAAAAATGTTCCTAGATGATCACGCAAAACAAATGGTGAAGCTCACATGGTTGAAGATGAAAGTGATTATGGATATAATCATATTCTTCTCATTTCAACAACTAATTAATTTTGAATTGGGTAACACTGATGATTGGTATTTGGACACAAGATGTTCAAATCATATGACAAGTCATAAAGAATAGCTAATATAATTGGACTATTCCATCAAAGGGGATAGGAAAATGTGATGATCAATGGCAAGCATGAACACAAGGAACTCATCACATATGTTCCTAGAGCATGGGCTGATTACTAGAAAAGGGTTTTATTATGCACCTTGAACGCAATCAAATAGAAGTTTTTTTATTTTCAACATAATAGAATTCTAAGAGCTCCTATATGTCATAATAGAATATTTCAAGTCCAAATCAATGCAACCAAATTTCACTGTTTTGCAACTGAGGTGATTGATGATGTAGCATGGTTGTGGTACATCGGGTATGGACACCTTAAATTCTTAGCATTTTGAAGTCAAGGTAAATGGCTCATGGTTTGCCCATAATTAAGTTGCCTATAGATATGTGTAAAAATTTCTTGACAAGCAAGCAACCAAGGAACTCATTTGTTTCTCATATTCCAATGAGGGCAAATTTTGATGTGGTTTAATATATATGATGTTAGTGGACCATTTGATACATTATCATTGTGAGGGCATAGGTACGTTGTCTCATTTATGGGTGAATATAGTAGAATTACGTGGGTTTACCTGATCAAGACTAAAGATGAAGTGTTTCATGTCTTTAATAAGTTCAAAGTATTAGTTGAAAAAGAGGCACATAGGTAAATATGCTTAGAAGTGATGAAGGATGAGAATATACATCCAAATAGTTAGAGAATTTCTTTGATGAGATGGGAATTCAACATGAGATCACTTCACCATACACATCTATATATAATGTTTGATGAAGACGAGGAAAAGACCATTATGAACATGGAAAGATGCATGTTTAAAGAGAATAAGTTGCCACATAACTTCAGGAGTGATACAGTGTATGAAACATGTTATATGTTGAATAGAAGTCCCCAAAAAAAGTCTAGAAAATCTACCTAAAGCAATATGGTTAGACAAGAATATACCATTTATCAATAACTTCAGGATATTTGGATCATTGTGCTTTATACATGTCCCATATCATAAGAGAAAGAAAGTTGATGATAAAAGTGAGCCTATGATACTTGTAGGTTACCACTTTGAAGGATCATATATGTTGTATAGTCCACTTTTACAAAGAAGATCACTACTATAGTGGTAGATATGTTACAATCAATGAGAAGGATTGCTGGAATCGGCAGGAATACGTTGGTGAGTCATCATCAAATGTGCCATTTGCATTCATTGAGGTGAAACCTAATGCAAATGAAGAAGCTTTACAAAAATTTATGCATTGGAAACTAGTTTAGCTTAATGTCAAGTTTGCATTTCTCAATGACTTCCTTGGGGAGAAAGTATATGTTAAACAACCTCTAGGATTTATAGAAAAAAGTGATGAAAGCAAAGTGTTGAGGCTTAATAAAACACTCTGGATTGAAGTTAGCTCCTTGAACTTGGAATAAAATAATTGATAACTTTCCGCAATAAATGAGTTATTCCATGTGAAAAGTGAAACGTGGCATTTATGTCAAAGACTTGAATCAAGACAATCTCAATATGATGTGCCTATGTGTAGATGATTTCATTTACTAATGACCAGAAGTAATCATGATTAAAATAGTCATTGGAGAATAAAAAGATTTTTTTTAAAAAAAGAGAAGAAGAAGAAGGGAAAAATGCTCAAATGTACTTAACTTAGAGACTTTGATTGAAAGGGGAGTGTTGAAGTATTAATCAAAGTAGTTGTGTTAGTTAGATAATACACGTGTTAATTAAAAGTTAGTTAAGTTACTTGTGTTGTTAGGTTTGGATTTTATGATGTGCATGTATTTATCTATATTTATATCTATATCCTCTATACATTCAAAAGCAAATGTTCAAAATGCCATAATCCACGTGGCACCCTCTATACATACAAATGCCACATGTCATACTACAAATCACATACAATTTTTTGGTTCTACAAATCACATTAAAAGGTTGACTATGCCTACTAATTAACATTAAAATAGAATCAAATTTCCTATGATTTAAAGTTATAAAAATTTATAAAAAAATAACAGTTGACTATTATACTACAAATTTTTTGATGCAGGCAAGAGAATTTTTTTAATCAATTTTTTACTGCAGAAAAAAATAATAAATGCACATTGCTGTTATAAAATTAATAGTTGACTAGGTGCGTACGAATTTTTACAGGGAGGCAAACAAATTTTTTTGGATCAATGTTTATGCTGCAGAAAACCATTGAAACCCATATGTTGACATAATATATCTAATCTAATAAATGCACATTTCTATATCTTTTGTCAACGTAAATTATAGAAAGCCATTCCATTTTGTTGAAAGCCATAATAAATTTCGTTGGCTACTATTTTTTTTTAATCACTTTACAAATGAGTCTTTATCGTAAATTTATCTATCACTCCAATATTCTTATAGAATTTCTTTCTTTTCTGAATTTCTAAATGGCTCCCAACTATAATTATATCATTAACATTGACAACAACAAAAGCAAGTGGTGTTTTTTTGCAAGAGTTGTCCAACTGTTGACATCAAGCAATTCGACTAACTCTGAAAAATCAATGACAATCCATTTAATTTTGATGGATAACTATGTGAGATTTTTTAATTTTATATTATAATAGTATTATGCTTTCGTCATTTATAAAAGATTAATACGTTATATGATTGTTTTTTTAATTATTTTTACATGTAGGGTCACAAAATACATGCAATGGTTGGTAGTGAATTTTGTAACAAGTTCGAATTTTCTTTGAAAGAGGAGGTTGTCTTTATCATGTATAATTTTCAAGTCAGTATCAATGACTGACAACATTGCATGGATATTGTCTCAACTTTACAGATAAGACTAAGATCAGACCTGTTGATCATGGAATTGTGCCATATTATTCCTTTTTTTTTTACCCATCATTCGGCTTTTCTTTCAAATAATTACAAATCTGAAGTTATGCTCGGTGAGTTTTAATTAAGTTTATTAAATTTTATGAAACATAATAATGTGATATTAGAATATGTCTATCAATTTTTTACCCATCCTTAAGTTTTTTTACCCACTCTATCTGCGCTTAGAATATATCATGTGGTAATGTTCTCAATCAATTATTAAATTTACAAATTTATTTATGTTATACATTTCTTTTTAAATTTGAGAATTTGCAGGAATCAATGTCTATCGTAATGGTCACAGTTGACCAATATGTCACCGATGGTGGTTGGTGGTTTTTATCTTGTGTTTGTCATGAACAGGTTGTTCCTGACAGTCTTGCTTACTATTGTGAAAGGTGTAATAAGCATGTTTTAATGATTACTCCGAAGTAGGTTTTTTTTAATATTATTTTGGTATTTATAATGAACTTAATTTGGATATATAGAGTACTAATTGTTTAAAATTAATTTGAATTTGTTATAGGTTTCGCATCACATTCCGTGTGACTGACAACACAGGATCTGCCACGTTTATAATACATGATAGCGTTG